>SMFF01000012.1_pt1 | contig 105042 bp, 102 predicted proteins | sample 2456181 | NCBI WGS metagenome assembly SMFF01 (sample SAMN10132611, study PRJNA489261) | soil metagenome | isolation source: day120 antibiotic-loamy sand soil ammended with raw manure from dairy cow... | place: USA | collected 2015-04-01
TGTGATGCCATGTGTTTCCATTACAATAACTTTTTTCGCACACAACATTCTCATTGCGGTTTGTGTTTGTTATTTAAGCAATCATGGGTGTTTTTTCGGTAAAAAAGAAATGATCAATACTGCTCACTCTCACTCGGAAAATCCTTACTCTTCACATCCTCTATAGCGCTTCACCGCCCCAGTAATTTCCTCATTCAAATTCAAGTACTGGCGGTAGCAAACTATGCTTCAGTTAACTAGCTATACAGGTAAGAAACTATACCGATCGCAAACTATGCTACAGATAACAAGCTATACAGATAAGAAACTAGATCGGTAGCAAACTACGCTTTCACGCAATGAACAAGCCTCACCTCAAATGTGGCCTTATAATTTACGGCAGAGATACCCCGCGTGCAAGCAACCCAGCAACATAGTAAATTATCCAGCCACGAGTTTTTTGTTTCTTTTCATCAGCTCATGATGGTTTTTTCGGTAAAAAAAGAAATGATCAATACTGTTCACTCTCACTCGGAAAATCCTTACTCTTCACATCCTCTATATAACGCTTCACCGCCCCAGTAATCTCCTCATTCAAATTCAAGTACTGGCGAAGGAATTTCGGTTTGAAGTTCTTATTGAAACCTAGCAAATCATTTATGACCAATACCTGTCCATCACAATGCACTCCCGCCCCAATTCCAATAGTTGGAATCCTAGAATGACTGGTTACTTCATGAGCCAATTTTGCAGGAATCTTTTCAAGTACCACAGCAAAACAGCCTGCAGTTTGTAGATCCTCCACGTTATGTTTTAGAATATGCGCCTCAGCCTCATCCTTCGCACGAAGACCATACCCTCCAAATTGATTTACCGATTGAGGGGTCAATCCTAAATGACCAACAACAGGAATGCCTGCAGCCACAATTTTACGGATGGCATCTTTTATCTCAACTCCACCTTCTAGCTTAACGCCATGCGCTCCAGACTCTTTCATCACTCGCACGGCCGACTCCAATGCCTGCTCTGAACTTCCTTGATAAGTACCAAACGGTAAATCAACAATGACCATCGCACGCTTTACAGCTCTAACCACTGCGGAGGCATGGTAAATCATTTGATCTAAAGTAATCGGTAAAGTGGTATCAAAACCGGCGAATACGTTTGCCGCTGAATCACCAACCAAAATCATTTCAATGCCCGCTTCATCTAGAATACTGGCCATAGAAAAATCATACCCCGTCAACATTGTGATTTTCTCGCCAGAGGCTTTCATCCCCATGATTACTTGGGTGTTTATGCGTTTTACTTCTTTGTGTACAGACATCTGGCAAATTTAACTAAAATTGCTTCTAAATCCTACAAATAACGAGCTGGGCTAACTAAACTCATTTTATTTCGACAATTCTTTAATGCGTATATTTCTGAAATCAATAGGTTGTCCCTCACTCTGCAAAGCGATAAAACCACTTTTTAACAGCTTCCCATCGATCTTAATAGCAGGGTCATAATTCGTAACAACACCCCCTCCTATCTGTGGCTGAGAATATTGAAGCACCGTATCTCCATTGATGATGTGTGTAACCAGAGAATCGCCCAATACAATCAGCTCTGCGCTTACCCATTGATCTCCATCATACGTATCGGAAGATGAATCAAGGCAATGGCCTGGATATATTTGTCCCTCATATACGATATCGGTTCCTGGCGAACACATATTTCCCGTTGGTCTTGGCCTCCCATCTCCGAGTCCGCCTAAAAACTGCATTTCGACAGAGATTGGCCAGTCCTGATCTTTATACATTGTTCGAGGATCCTGAGAGTGAAACATGACGCCGCTATTTAAAATTGTGTAGCCCGGCGCATCCTCTTTCCACTTATCTACGAAGCGATATTCCAATTTTAAATGAAAATACGAAAATGGCTTTTCATAATACAAGTGACCATACTGTTCGTTAAAGGCTCCGTACTGATCATAACGCACTTGGATCATATTGTCCTTCACCCGAAATGTTTCACCAAAATTTACTCCTACATCATGATGGTTTATCTTTACGATCCAGTTGTTAATATCCTTTCCGTTGAATAAAGAAGTGTAGCCGGATTCAACCGAAGATTTCGATTGTTTTAATTTACATGCCCCCATACCTAAGAACAAAACAAGAGCAAGAAGTATTTGAATACGTTTCATTAAAGTTTTTTCAACTAAAATACTGTTTTAATCGAATATACCTGCATGGAGAGATTTTATATTATTTCTTGCAACTCAAATGTCTTGCAACTCAAATGCAAGGTTACTAGATTTTAATAAAGAACATACCGCTCTCCATCTATTAAATTGTAAGAATTATCGTTAAATTTGAGGAACTATGAACACATTAATTGTTTATCCCAAAAACAAGGAACAACTAACCGCTTTAAAGGCGGTTATGAAGGCAATGATGATTGCTTTTGAACAAAAAAGTGAGTCGTATCCGGAATGGGTAACAAATGGTGTAAAAGATTCTCTGAACGAAGCCGAAGCAAGAAAATTGAGCCCATATACTGGCATTAAGGATATGTTAGAGTGAAGTGACTCTAAATCTAAAACAAAGTAAGCTCTATCATCCCAAAAGGAGTAATACCGTTATCTTTCATGGATTTTTTATGATCAATGTATTCAATCTTTTTTATCTTTTTTAATGTCAATTTTGGCAATAGATCCTCCTTTTCTTTATTTGTCAATACCTTGTTATGTAAGGAAAGGGGGAGCTGCACCTAAAGAATTTCTTTGAGTTCACTGTGGAAGAGCATATTGAGCATTTTTTAGTTTCAGAATTTTAGGGATATTGACAAATAACACTTTACAGCTTAAATGCAAAACTGAGATACTGAATAATCTTACCTACGTAGTTATCTCGGTAACCTCTTTGTAAATGAGAATACAGCCCTTCCTCAAAATTACCCTTGGTAAACAATCCATAAAATTCATTCTTAAAATATTCTTGTAAATAATCTGGTGCTTGATCGATCTGAATATGTAAATCATCGACATTCTCAAATATATAAACCAAATCTTCGAAGTCCTTGCTAGTTCTGAAATCATCTTTTCCTCTCCCCTTATATGCTTCCCACTTACTGGCAATAAAAAAGGGAAGGGAAAATATTTTTATTGAAATTATATTGTATAAACTCACTTCAATTGAGTTCTTAAATCCTTCAGGATACCATTTATTCGTAAACCCAATGGCTTCATCATCTGTAGGCATAACGTCTACAATAATGCCCTGGATTCGATATCTACAATAAACACCTGATGCAGTATCATTAATAAATCCTACCGACCTCAACTTTTCGTCAAGCTTTACATAATCAGCATAGGAAGCTATTTCAACAACAACATCGACATCATCGGTTGGTCGAACTTCGCTTGCCAACTCCGGGTTAGTAGCATATAAAGAAACTGTCGCTCCACCCACAAATACGAACTCGTCCTCTAATGTGGACAATATCTTTGCTACAGCTTTTAATCGAACAATGTTAATATGCATATTCCCGATTAAATATCATTTTGAGCTTTTGAACAGCCAATTCCTTTTCTCTTACTTTACCTACCCGTATTGAATCTAATAAGGCAAGGACATCATACAAGGCATCATCTTCTCGTGCTGCATCCACAGCTTTTGGATAGATGGGCATAATGCTTTGCCCTCGTTCTGATCCCTTTTCGAAAGGCCAAACAAATACCTCATCGGATATAATTTTATCTTTAAGGATTGGCGCAGAATGTGCGGTGGGAATACCTCTAACAAGAGGTCCTGGCTCGATCGGAAATACATAAGTAAAGCCGTATTGGAGAAAATCCAATAGATTACTTTTAAATACTTTCCTTTTTGTTGAATCGATAAGACCCGCAATGTGTGAACGCATTAATGATTCGGAGATTTCTGATTGACTTATTTTTAAAGCATTAGCCAAGTCCTTATTGAATAGTTCTTTCTCAGAAAGCAATATCTTCAACAACACGACAATATCATGTGGTCTCATCCCCTTGTGCTGTTTCATAAAACAAATATAAATATTTAATTCGCGATTTGCAAATCGCGAATTGCAAATCAATCAATCAATCAATCAATCAATCAATCAATCAATCAATCAATCAATCCTTTTAGATCCTAGATTCGTGGCTTTATCTTCATTAACCTGACTGACTGATTCAACACACACATTTGGTCTTGGTCGATAAAAATTCTATTTTAGTACAGGCAATAAAAATTCTCTTTTGATAAATGAAATGCTGCATTAAAAAACGTACATCTGCTTCCTAGACTTGCCGTAATACATATTTTTTAAAAAACTGCTTTCGTAATTTCTTCTCCTTTTTATTCCACTAAATAAACGACTATGAAATCATCAATCTCAAACAAATTACTTCTAATCTTGACCTGCATTGTTTTAATTGGAAATGCATGTGACAAGGAAGATGAGCTTGGATGGGTCGACGCTATAGTCGTTGACACGGGCGGTCAACATGTTGACGGTTGTGGAATATTGATTAAAATTGATGGTGTTCTCTATGCACCTACTTCGCTACAAGATCGCTATGCAAAAGATAAACAGGAACTTAAAATAAAGTATATCCTCCAAGATGATTATTATGCGTGTGGATTTGCGTTAGAAAGGAAAGTTCCAAAAATTGAAATCACGAAGATCAAAAAAAGGTAGAAAAGGTGTTTTTATCAAATCATGTTTCGAAACTTTAAAAGCCGTTCGGCTACCTCTAAATCAGATTCTAATTAACTCTATTACAATAGCTAGAGGAAAAAGCTAAATATATTGTATTCCTTCTACTTCAAAAATGGCAAATATTTGCTTCCAAATCTAAAGTCCTTTGAAGATAAATTAGCACTGCTTCTGATCCCGCTCTTGACATCTTAACAATATTAAATTAACACCCGGGTTCATTTTATCAATGCCCTCCTGGTCTATGCCAGGTTCCCCATAAGTTAGTTTTACCCTGCCTTTGAGCCGCCGGGGAATCATCCTGGCACCACCCACAGTCAGGAATCTTTCTGCACGAAATGGCGTCTGAAGCGAATCATTATACTGGATAGTAACGCTAGGCAGCTGATTCCAGATATTATCATCAACAATTTCAAGATGAAGCTGATCACTTACTGTATTTAGTAAATTTACGGCACGCTGGCAAAATTCAAGGTCTGCATCTTGGTAATCGCCTTCCAATTTCACAAAAACCTGCTTTGGATATTTAAAGAGTGTGCTATCATGAAAGCTATTGTCACGAATGACCTCCAGGTAGCGTTTGGGAACATTGTTTGCCTTAACATAGTCTACCAGCTTTTGTTTCGGGTTAACCGTATACAGTTCATCTTTGAAATAAACTTCAAAATCACTTCGGGCCAACTTGGCAGGAATAACGGGCTCATACAATAATCTGATTACTTCTTTATCAATCTCTGTGAGGTTTTTCATTGCCATTCCTTCAAAAAACAAACTATGATAATTCAGCCAACTATCACCTATTACACCCAAGCCCTGTGTAATTTCCTCTAAAATCACTGCTTTCCTAAATTGCGTACTATCTACAAAACTACGGTAATACCTTGGCGCATTATTAGTAATTGCTACACTGGCCGACTGAATGGATGTAGTCTCGGTAGAAAATCCCCCTCCGAGAGCTCTTTCGGGAAGCCTTGCTACTTTCTCTTTTAAATAATCGCAATCGCCAAAGTAGACCTTCATGTTTACAACAGCCGTATCATTTGTGATATGCAGCTTAATGGGAAGATTTAAATTATTAAGCTCTTCTACCGCATCTCTCACATACAATGAATCGTTTGGCCACAATGTCCCTTCTATTTGTATCCAAATATCCTTTTCCCATTTTAACGCGGTGTCTCTAACGCCAACATTATCTTGGTAAAAAACAGTTTCGTAGAAATAATTGATTGCCTCTACAGAATAGGTGTCTTTGAGTTTTCGTAAGTCAATCTCGTTGATTCCTTCGTGCTTTGTATGGCATTGACTTAACGAGCCAATAGCGAGTAAACTGCATACTAATAAAAGGTAAAAAGTTTTATCCATAATTTAAAATTAGTTACTTTAATTGAAGAAAGAGAATCCAAAACATTTCGACAAGTTCCTTCAATGAAGTTTGCATAGTCTGAATATTCCATTCTTTAGGGGGTCACATTATTCCGGAATTTTATTATACGATATTCGACATCGAGTCTCTTAGAATGTTTGTTGCTGTTAAATAACCTAAATACTATTCTTTTTTTTCATCGAATAAATTGTTTTTAATGAATGGCGGCGAAGCTATCATGACATAACATTGATTGAGGATTGAGACTTTGCGTACCATGAATTTTACGATAGCTTTCCCGTATCACCAGGTCATATTCTAATTATCTCAAAAGAATTACGCATTGACTATTTTGAATTATCAGATATCGAGAAAGTAGACTTGAATAATGCAATTCTACTTTCTAAACAAATAATAGAAAAAGAACATAGGCCAGATGGCTATAACATAGGAATAAATTGCGGCGAGGTGGCAGGCCAAACGGTTTTCCACTTCCACTGCCATGGGATACCGCGTTATGGTGGCGACATGGAGGATCCGAGAGAGGGTGTAAGGCATTGTGTAGAGGGGAAAAGATATTATTAGATTTTGCAGTGTACTAGACATCGCACTGCTAGACAATGTTCGTTTTATGCAATTTCGACGAAAGGCCTCAATAGCAATTGATCTCGCTTTCAAAAAGGGCGCTGCCATGATATCATCAGTAACACGCTTGATTCCGATATAAAATTGGAAATAGGATAAATATTCTATATGTTTATTGTTACACAGGAAACTGGACTGTCAAAATACCAGAATCGAAACTTAGTTGGGATCTATGGCCAAACCTTTACCTGAAAATAACGAGATTCTCATACCCGACGAGCTGGTGATGAACCAGATTTACCACATTAGGGGGCACAAAGTGATGCTAGACAGAGATTTGGCCGAGCTCTATGGACTTGAAACAAGAGTTTTAAACCAAGCTGTATCAAGAAATGTCGATAGATTTCCAGAAGACTTTATGTTTCAACTTTCTTCAGAAGAATGGGAAATCTTGAAGTCACAAATTGTGACTTCAAGTTGGGGAGGCAGACGGAAACCACCGAATGCTTTCACAGAACATGGCGTTTTAATGCTATCTAGTGTCCTAAAAAGCAAGCTTGCGATCCAAGTTAATATTCGAATAATGCGCATCTTCAACCAGATCAGAACTGCTTTGAGGGATAATACCGAACTTAGATTAGAAATAGAAAGCATAAAGAATATCCTAGAAAAGCACAGTAAGAAGCACAACAATTTAGAGAAAAATGTGGAAGTGCTCTTCCAATACCTAGATGAATTATCAGAAAAAAAAACACTAACTCCAGCTCGAACAAAAACGATTGGATTTAAGGTTGGAGAAAAGTAATAAAGAATACGGACTGCCGTCGTTGTGTCAATATCTGATTTTCTTGATTAATAGGCCTTTTATTCTGAACAGAAAGTAAGCACCGGTCCCAAGGTGGTGAAAAGGTGAGTGAAAAGCTTTCTTTGAATCAGCAGAAAATTGTATTGAATCAGATAATTTTGCCATTTTATCGACAAGGAGTACACTCACCTCTCTTGCCATTTTTTGGAGTTCTCATTTAATTCAACTTCCAAGTGTCAGCTAAAATATTCTTACCTTGGGTTAAGTAATAATACGCAACAAAATTATACTTCTCAAATCTTAGGACGAATCGGCGAATTCGCTATACGAGTTGAGTCCTTATCATCTTAAACCACGAACCGAAAACACCATTACATAAAACGAATAATCAAAAAGTTTTAATAATTGCCATTGGAAATGGAGTCGCAAACTTTTTACTGCGCTTTGGCAAGCTGCATATAATCGATACCTCTCCAATTATTGCCACTACATTCCTCAACTTCCCCAAAAACGCGTTCAAGCGCTCCTTTTGTGTACCTAGCCATTTTTTGTTTTTAAAAACTGAACCATTTTGTTAACAAGACGTATCTGCATACCGGTATTTAGATCATCTTGCCAGCAAACATACGATGGAAAGGTATTTGCGACGAACTTTGGCAGTCAAAGGCAGAACTTGGCAGCTAAAGGCAGAAGTTGGCAGTGATATTCTTTTTTTTTAATCTATTAGATAAATTAACTCGAAACAACAGACTTTAAATCAGCTTTTTCAAGGCATTCTTCGCTGCTGCTTGAGATGGGCGTTAGGGACGCCTGAGAGGCGCTTGAGGACTTGCTTAGAGATTGTTTACCCCTTGGTTAGTACTTCGTTAGTCGCCAACTAAGCGATCATTAAAGAAAGGGATACCAAAGGGTTAAGCGGACCTAAAGAATCCTTAAGGCGCTTCTCAAGCCCGCTTAAGGTCTCCCTAATGATGTATCGTCCTGATATGGCTCCTATGTTTGATTTTCATAAATGTCTAATTAAATTTATGAATAATAGTGAAGGGCGTGAGAGCAGATGGTATGGCTAACAACTTTAAAGTATGTACGTGTATAGATATTGCCTCACGCTTTTTTTACCTTTTATAGTCTGGACAGAATGTAAGAAATATGGTTCAGCTATATATTCACAATATCCACCTAGGAGAAAAGACAAAGGAAGGTTATTCACTAAGTTAATTAATTAAACATAAATATGATGGCAATTTTAAAACAGGTAGCAGGTATTGATGTAGCTCAGAAGGAACTGGTTGTTTCTCTCGGACGCTTGGATCATGAATTATCTTTAGAAATATTTGATTATAAAGTGTTCGCAAATGATCAAAAAGGTTTTAAAGAATTAGTAAGATGGGGCAGAAAGCAGGCTGGGAATAATATAAAGATTCGTTATGTTATGGAAGCCACTGGTGTTTACCATGAAGCATTGGCCTATTACTTAACAGAGAATAACTCGGAAGTAAGCATTGTATTACCAAACAAGATCAGCAACTATTTCAGAACACTTGATGTAAATACGATTACTGATAAAACAGCATCAGAGGCCATTACCCGCTTCGGATTAGAAAGGCAACTGGAGGTGTGGCAAAAACCAAAAAAAGTATTTAGGGAACTGAAGCAACTTACGCGTGAAAGAAACCAGTTAATTGCAGATAGAACAGTGTTGAAAAATCAATTACATGCGGAGAATGCTGAAGCCTTTCCAAATAGACGAAGTATCGATAGAGTAAATAAACGTATCAGATTGATTGATAAACAAGATTTAGAAATTAAAGCGGAAATAGCTGCCATTGTTAAGAAGGATCAGGAATTGGCTAAAAAGATTGATACGATGACAACAATACCAGGTGTAGGCCAATTGACCGCAGTTATTGTATTAGCAGAAACAAATGGTTTCGAATTGATTAAAAGTAAAAAACAGTTGGTAAGTTACAGCGGTCTCGATGTCAAGTTGAAAGACTCTGGAACATCAGTAAAAGGTAAGCCTAGAATATCTAAGAAGGGAAACCGACATCTCCGAAAAGCTGCTGATGAATAAATCTGTTGATAAACGCAGGAAACGAAGATTTAGCAAATTGTACAGTCTGTGCGTCAAACAGTGAGATCTTTCGACTCCACTTCGTTACGCTCAAGATGACGTAGGAGTTGATTCACATCTGCAGAACCGGACCGTTCCAAATACTTATCATAGGTCAATTTTATCCTTACCTACACTCCGTATCTTTGTTAATACAACAAAACAGAAAACAATGGAATTAGGAATAAGCATGTTTGGAGATTTACAAGTAGATCCCACAACAGGAAAGTTTCAATCCGCTCAACAACGATTGGGCGAAATCATAGAAGAGATCAAGCTAATGGATGAGCTTGGCTTGGATTATTTTGGTATGGGCGAACACCACCGACCCGACTATGTAGTGCCAAGTCCAGAAATTATTCTTGCCGCAGCCTCTACAGTTACAAAAACAATAAAGTTGGGAAGTGCGGTGTCGGTGCTTAGTTCATCAGATCCAGTAAAACTATATCAAAACTTCGCCATGATCGATTTGCTTTCTAATGGTCGTGCCGAACTGATGGCGGGTAGAGGAAGCTTCATTGAATCCTTCCCATTATTCGGTTATAACCTTCAAGATTATGAAGGATTGTTCACTGAGAAGCTTGACTTGTTACTTAAAATAAATAAAGAGGAGCACATAACCTGGGAAGGTAAATACAGAGCACCCTTAAAAGATCAAGAAGTTTTGCCAAGAGCAGTTGGAAATAATCTTTCTATATGGATCGCTGTAGGTGGCACCCCCGAATCGGTTATCAGAGCTGGTCGACTCGGCTTACCCTTGATGATTGCTATCATCGGCGGATCACCGGCGCAATTCAAACCCCTTTTTGAATTGTACCGAAAAACCTATGCTCAATATGGTCACGATCCCGCGAAACTACGGGTGGGCATTCACTCGCATGCATTTTTCGGAGAAGATGACAAAGCGATGAGTGATCGATATTTCCCTTTATATGCTTCACAAATGAATAGAATTGGTAAGTCTAGAGGCTGGCCATCCTACCAAAGGACACAATTTGAACATGGAAAAACTAAAAATGGTGCGCTGTTTATCGGCGAGCCAAATGAAATGATTGATAAAATACTATATGTACAAGAGATGTTTGGTCTTGATCGTTTCGCCGCACACATGGACGTCGGCAGCCCCTCTCATAAAGATATGATGAAGTCTATTGAGATTTATGGAACGAAAATCGCCCCTAAAGTAAAAGAGGCGCTAAAGAAGTAAAACTGAAAAAATCTCGTCGATACACTCCCTTCAAGAGTACCGCCAGTTAAAATAATTTTTGTCTCCGACTCCATTCAATCCTAGCGATGAATGGAGTTTTTTTGTATCTAAGAAAAAAAATGTTAAAAATATTTTGCACTTACGAATAATTTCGTACGTTTGTAGTACGAATTGATTCGTACATGAATATTGCTAAAGACCATGATCAAAAAGAAACCTACTGAAAGCGAAATGGAAATCCTTCAAATTTTATGGAGGATGGGATCCTGTACGGTTCGGGACGTCCATGAGGAATTGACCAAAAATAAAGAATCGGGGTATACTACGACACTGAAGTTAATGCAGATTATGCATGAAAAGGGCCTGGTAGATCGCGATACTTCCAGTAAATCTCATGTATATAGCGCTGCGATCAATCAGGATAAGATCGAAAAACAATTGGTCGGAAAAATGATTGATGATGTATTTAGCGGTTCGGCCTCTCGCTTAGTCATGCAAGCTTTAGGTAATCATCAGGCAAGTGAAAAAGAGATCGAAGAAATTAGAAAGTATTTAGATAATTTAGATTTGAAATAAGATGGAAGAGTTAATTATAAAATTCAGCTCGGCACTGGGATGGAGTATATTGCATTCTTTATGGTTTGGATTCTTGATCTACGTATCGGTTCTTTGTTTGTTTTATGTTTTTCCCAGATTGAGTGCCTCCGCAAAGAGCTACTTTCCCCTCTTAGGATCTTTTGCTTTGTTTGGCTTTTTTATAAGCGTATTTATAAAAGGTTTTCTGACAAAGAACACCGAGTTAACCATGCAACTATCGGAAAATCCCTTACAGTATCCGTATATGTTTGTAAATACTGCTGAAAGTCGTTTTTTTATTGAACCTTATTTCCCAGTCATTGTAAGCGTATACATCATTGGAATACTGATCGAAGGAATATGGTTGGTGCGAAGCTATTTCAAATTGGATAAAATAAAAACAACCGGTCTTTCATCAGTTCCTCATTCCTGGCAAATACTATTTGATGAGCTAACAGAAAAGATGGGGATAAAAAGAAAGGTAAACTTTCAAATTTCTTCTTTTGTAGAAGTGCCCATGATGATTGGTTATTTAAAGCCCTTTGTTCTTTTCCCCATCGCTGCAGTCAATAGACTGGATATGCAACAAGTGGAAGCCATCTTAATTCACGAGCTGACACATATTAAGCGAAATGATTATTTACTGAATTTCTTAAAAGTTTTTGTTGAAACCATTCTGTTTTTCAATCCCTTTATTTGGCTTCTAGGAAGTTTAACCGAAAAAGGACGAGAATATGCTTGTGACGATTCGGTCATTAAATTAAATGTTCGACGAAAAATATATGCAGATGCGCTTTTGCAGCTAGAGCTATTAAGAAAGAAAGACCACCACCCCTTGGAAATGGCAGCTTTTTATACCAAATCAGATTTATTTAATAGAATTAAACGCATTATAACCATGAAAACAAATTATGTAAACCGTAAACAGAAATTAGTCGCTCTTTCTGTAGGAATAATCGGTATAGCAGCGATCGCATGGACACAGCCCGCCACATCGCCTCTGCCGCCGCATTTAGAAATAAAGGAAGCTTCGTATTTACCGGATCATGCTATCGTCCTTCCGATTGAACTGACCCAAGTTACCGAAGCGGGTTTTATAACTGCGAGCCGTATGAACGAAATCAAGAATAAGGTGGCAAAAGATACCATATGGAACAATCTTCAGGATTCTACGGTACAGTACTTTCAATCTCCAGAATGGAAGTCCAAGATTGCCGAGATTGAAAAAAATGCACAAAGCTTGTCTGAAAGTGCTAAAGAAATAGCCGCACAATTTAATTCTGAAGAGTGGAAAGCAAAGATAAAAGCTCAAGTGGAAGCAGGAGAATCATTGTCAAAGGAATGGGAAGAAAAATTACGCTCGCCCGAGTGGCAAGCAAAACTAGGCGACATTAAAAACAAAGCAAAGTTTTCCGAAGAAATGGCTAAAGAATTAGCTGAAAAATTCAACTCAGAAGAATGGCAGGCAAAAATCAAAAAGCAGGTTAAAGATACAGAACGAATGAGTGAGGAATTGAAAGCAAAGTTCAACTCGCAGGAATGGAAAGATAACATCGAAGAAATAAAGAAAAATGCAAAAATATCTGAGGAACAAGCCGCTAAGCTAACCGAAAAATTTAACTCAGAGGAATGGAGTAACCTCATAAAAAAACAAATGGAGCAAGTAGAAAAGATAAAAGAAGAGCGAAGCAACAAAACCAATTAAAAGAGCATAATACTGATCCCTTAGATTGTTGATCTATGAAAACACGCTGGAATGAGTTTTTTGTACTTCCGCAGCATTTTAAAATCTATGGGATCGTATTATGTGGTTTTGTAATCTTAAATAAAAGATCTAAGCTTTTAAGCGAAAAAGACTTGACCACCTTGCTAAATCATGAAAGGATCCACATCAGACAACAACTCGAGTTGCTCATCCTTCCCTTCTTTATTTTGTATGTTTCGGAATGGCTTATCTTATTGCTAAAATATCGAAATAAAGATATAGCGTATAGAAATATTAGCTTTGAAAAGGAAGCTTATGATCATGGAAATGATTTGAGCTATTTAATATCCAGAAGACCTTATTATTGGACCCGTTATTGGAAAAAAACTAAAGAATTACATTAAATGATAAAAAACAAAAAACTTCTTATTCTAGGTTGTGGATGGGTAGGGAAAATTACCGCCGACCTGTTTCTACAAAACAATTTTGAAGTTTGGGGAACCACGACTCAAGAAAATAACTTAACCGAGTTAGAGCAAAATGGCATATCCCCTATTTTGCTTGATTTACTTACAGATAATAACAAAAATCCGGGCATTGAAGAATTGCTTGAAAATGTCTTCGATTTAATAATTATCAGTATTCCCGTAAAAAGAAATGAAAGTACTGATCTATGTCTTAAAAAATTCAATAAACTAATCGAACTACTGACAAAGATAAACTACAAGCAAATCATTTATCTAAGTTCTATTGGCGTCTATGAACCTGTGAATGGAATCATTACCGAAGACAGTAAAGTGAATGAAAAAGGGAATATATTTATCATACAGGACCTTTTGAGCAGAGAAATACCGAGCCTGATTACGTTAAGACTAGGTGGCCTTTTTGGTTTTGGAAGAATCCCGGGAAAGTATTTTAGCAACAAGGTTTGTACTGTTGGTCAAGAGAAAGCTAACTATATTCATGGAACGGACGTTGCGAATGTGATTTTCGAAATATCGAAAAGAAAACCCAATGCTTCAACATACAACGTAGTGGCACCAATCCACCCGTTGAAAAAAGATACCTATGAGGCAATGGCTAAAAAATACAACTTCCCTCCCGTGCTATATTCGGAGGAAACAAACATTCAAAAAGAAGTATCTTCTGAAAAGCTAATTCGTGAATTGGACTATACATTTAAGATACCTTCGCCTTTAGACTTCTAAAATCTGCGGATACGGAAATATTTTTACACCGTTTCTTATTTTGCAAATAAAGAGCGAACTTGCAGGAAATAATTTCATAATTTAAAAATATGCAGGTTAAAATCAAAAATTGGTATTTCATTGCCTTTATTATCTTTCTCGGACAGTCAGTCTTTGCTCAAGATGTACACAAATGGCAAGAAGGAACGAGTGCTGGCTATACATACAAATATGTAACGGGTGATCCCATGCAGGCAAGGTTCTACACGCTAAAAAACGGCTTGACTGTCATATTGAGTGAGAACGATAAGGAACCGCGGATTGCTGCCAAAATATCGGTAAGAACCGGAAGCAATAATGACCCAAAAGATCATACTGGACTAGCGCATTATTTAGAGCATCTACTTTTTAAAGGGACAGACAAATATGGAACTTCCGATTGGGAAAAAGAAAAACCATATTTAGAAAAGATTACAGCATTATATGAAGTTTATAATAAAACTACAGATGTAGAGAAGAGAAAGGAGATCTATAGAGAAATAGATAAACTATCTGGTGAAGCTTCCCAGTATTCTATAGGGAATGAATACGATAAATTGATGGCTTCTATTGGCTCACAAGGCACAAATGCTCATACTTGGGTAGAAGAAACAGTCTATCATGAAGATATCCCTTCGAGTTCGATTGACAAGTTTTTAACGATTCAAGCGGAACGCTTCAGAAATCCAATTTTCCGTATTTTTCATACGGAACTAGAGGCGGTGTATGAAGAGAAAAATATTTCTATCGACAATGATGGCCGTAAGATTCAAGAAGCGATGTTGGAACATGTATTTCCCACTCATAATTATGGTCAGCAATCCACCATCGGTACGATTGAGCATTTAAAAAATCCGTCTTTGGTTGCTATTCGCGATTATTATGAGCGATATTATGTGCCGAATAATATGGCAATCATTTTGACAGGTGATTTCAAATCGGACGAATTGATCAAAAAGATCGACACGCATTTTGCCTTTATGCAACCTAAGCCCGTGCAAGAATACACTTCTGCACCTGAGAAACCAATAGAGGGGCCAATTGTGAAAGAGATATTTGGTCCGAGCGCCGAAAGCATGAGAGTAGCCTATCGGGTTGGCCCTGAAAACAGTCGTGAGGCAATATTGGTGGATCTGGTAACCAGTATCCTCTCAAATGGGAAAGCAGGTTTAATAGATTTGAATCTTAACAAACAGCAGAAGGTTTTAGGAGCGGGAGCCGCCGTATGGCAATTTAAAGACTACGGTTTGTTCATGCTATATGCTTCTCCAAAACAGGGACAGTCTTTGGAAGAAACAAAAGACCTAGTGTTAGCAGAGATCGAGAACTTGAAAAAAGGGAACTTTGATGCTGAGCTGATTTCGGCGATTGTAGCGAATGCTAAATTGTCGCAGATTTTAGGCCTAGAAAGCAACCAAAATAGAGCGAGTGAGCTGTCTGATGTATTTATCAGCAGCAAGGGTCAAGGCTGGGATCGATACGTAAACAATTTGCAAGAAATTTCAACGATCAGCAAAAAGGAAGTTATTGATTTTGCCAATGCTTTTTTTGCAGATAATTATGTGGTTATTTATAAAAGACAAGGAGAAGATACAGGGATTGTAAAAGTAGAGAAACCAGAAATAACTCCTGTGGAAATGAACGCTGGAATGCAATCCGAATTTGTCGTCAACATCCTGAATATGCCGGATAGTCCGGTTAGTCCGCAATGGATGGATTTTGATAAAGATATAAAAAAGGATGAGGTGAACGGCCTCGATATTTTATATGTGCAAAATGAAAAGAATGACTTGTTTAGACAATATTATTATTTTGATCTGGGCTCTTACCATTCGAAGTTATTGCCTTTAGCAGCATCTTATTTGTCTTTCTTAGGCACATCCCAATATTCTTCTGAGGAAATAAGCAAACAATTTTATCAATTGGCAAGCAGTTTTAATATCAATACCCAAACGGAGAATACTTCCATCTCGATAAGAGGCCTCAAAGAAAACTATGAAGAGTCAGTAGCCCTGTTTGAACATTTGTTAAATGATGCGAAAGTGGATGAGGAAGCTTTAGTAGCACTGAAAGATAGACTTTTAAAAAGCAGGTCAGATAGTAAACTGAATAAAGCAAGCATTATGTCGGCCTTAACCAGTTATGCTACTTATGGCTCTAAAAATCCATTTAACGATGTATTGACGGATGAAGAAATCCAGAGGGTTAGCGGTGAAGAACTGCTAGCTGTGTTAAAAGATTTATGGAATTATAAGCACACGTTAATATACTTTGGCCCAGAAACAATAGCTGACTATAAGGGTTCAATTGCAAAGTTACATTCGGTACCTGCTAGTTTTAAGGCTATTCCAGCACCCGTAAAATACGTCAAAATACCTCAAGAAAACAATCAAGTGTTGTTTGCGGATTACAAAATGGTGCAAGCTGATATCCGATGGGTCAGAAACGCATCGGCTTATCACCCTTCAAAAACTGCCGAAATTAGTTTATTTAACACCTATTTTGGTAGCGGAATGGGGTCAGTCGTTTTTCAAACCATTAGAGAATCGAAGGCCTTAGCTTACTCTACCTTTGCAGTACTCGGTTCTCCTGCGAAGCAAGAGGATACCTATTCAATTTTAGCATTCGTTGGCACACAGGCCGATAAATCTAAAGATGCGATAAAAGGGATGAACGAACTTCTAAACGACCTACCGAATTCTGAGAAAGGTTTCCAAACCGCGAAGATCAGTATGAAAAACGACATCGAAACTGAAAGAGTGGTTGAAGATGGGATTATTTTCAGTTATTTAGCGGCTCTAAAAAAAGGCTTGAAGCATGATATCAGAAAGGACGTTTATGAAAAAGTAAATACCCTTACCTTTCAAGATATTAAAAAGCTTCATCAAGAAGAAATGGCAAATAAAGCATACACCTATTGTATCGTAGCTTCTGAAGAAAATATCAATGAAGAAGAGCTGAAAGAAATAGGACAAGTAACGAAGCTTAGTCTTGAAGAGTTGTTCGGATATTAATCCTTGCGTTACTCTTTAAGTCCAAATAAAAAGATGTGGAATAAAAATTCCTATGTATAAAATTGTTGAAAAATATAAATACCTATGAGAAGTACATCCTTGAAAATTATATTAATTCTATTTTCCTTCTTCTATATTTCTACGCTTTCCGCTCAGGATATAGGAAGTCAAATTCATATAAAATGGGAATTAGTTGATAATAATTATCAAGGTCAACGGAAATCTTTAACAAAATTCAACATCATTAATCGTTCGGATCATTCAATTCCAAATCGGGACTGGAGCTTATGGTTCAGTAATATGAGGTCTATTGACGTAAACAGTCTCCAAGGTGATTTTATCTTAGAGCACATTAATGGTGATTTGTATAAACTTTCACCATCTAAAAAGTTTACCGGCCTAGATGTAAATGATTCTACTGAATTCACTGTAGTGGTTAATAGTCGAATACCAAACTTTACCGACGCACCTGCCGGCTTGTATATTAATTCCCCTTTAATAGAGCCTTCTATTCAACCCATTACCAACGTTGTAGCCCTACCATTCTCCTACCCTACTGCTGTGCATAAGGAAATGCTAGCGAAAGTGTATGAGAAGAATGAAAAAATAAAACCTGAAAGCAAGGCTTCTCTAATAAGCATTGTTCCTAGTCCGAAGAAACTAACCTCTACGAATAAGCTGTTTACCCTTGATGCAACAGTGGCCATCGATGGGGCGCCTGAATTTGAAGATGAAATAAGTCTTCTCAAAGAAGAACTTGCAAACGGATTGGGAAAAACTAACGAGAGCTTGACGAACAACGCTAGCAACCGCATTACCTTTGAAAAACTTTCCTCGCTAGGGCCAGAAGCTTACGAACTTATTATTGACGAAAAAGAAATTCGTATAAAAGCCTCTACAAATGCAGGTGCTTTTTATGCTATTCAATCCTTGCTATCGCTTTTACCACTCAATTACTTTGATGGCAATCAAACCTCAGTACAAATTCCAACCGTATCAATTGTAGATGAACCTCGATTAAGGTATCGGGGCCTGATGCTAGATTTTGCTAGAAACTTTCGGTATAAAGAAGAAGTGTTAAGGGTACTGGATTTAATGGCCAGTTATAAAATGAACGTATTGCACATGCATTTGAACGATGATGAGGGATGGAGAATCGAAATTCCGAGCATCCCAGAACTAATTGAAGTAGGAAGTAAGCGTTCGGGATACTTTGAAAATGGTAGCACCTTGCCTCCTTCCTATGGATCAGGCGCTTATGCCAGGCCTAAACAATACCTTACAAAAGCTGAATTTATAGAAATCTTACACTATGCTAAGAGAAGACATATCCAGGTAATTCCGGAGATTGAAACTCCAGGTCATGCCCGAGCGGCGATCATGTCCATGAATTACCGGGCCAACCAAGGGAAAGGAGAACGAATAAGCGATCCGAATGACAAATCAAAATATAGCTCTGCACAGTATTGGACGGACAATGTAATGGATGTTGGTTTGTCGTCAACTTTCCAGTTCATGGAAGCCGTCATTGATGAATTTATCAAAATGTATCAAGAAGCGGGTTTAGAATTGAACGTAATCCATATGGGTGGCGACGAATTACCGAATGGCGCTTGGGAAGGATCCCCTTCTATTCAAAAGCTAATGAAAGACGAAAACATTGCTACTGTAAACCTCGTTTGGCCATATTACGTAAAAAGAATTTTAGAAATTGCCGACAAAAAAGGAATAAAAGTTGCCGGCTGGGAAGAACTAGGGATGGTAAATGATGGGAAAGGCATGAAACCCAACCCTCAGTTCAGTAAAGATGATCTTCAATTGGATGTTTGGAACAACGTAATTGGAGGTGGCAACGAGGATTTAGCTTATCGGTTGGCAAATACCGGCTACCCTGTTGTGTTTACGAGTGCTAATAACTTTTATTTTGATTTCGCTTGGAGCGATAATTATAATGAGGCTGGTCATAATTGGGCGGGATATATCGACTTAGAAAAATCATATGGGTTTATGGTTCATAATTTCCTGAGAAACTTACCCGATAACATCGCATCCAAACGACAAGCCTTAACTGCCGAAGGAAAAAAGAATATTATTGGTATAAAAGGGGCTTTATGGGCTGAGAAAATAGCTGACTCATCGCGATTAGAATACATGCTTGTTCCACGCGTTTTTGCACTGGCTGAACGGGCTTGGGCACAAGAACCTGAATGGGAGAAACCAAACCAAACAAACTGGAAAGCTTTATACCAGCAAGATTGGAGCAATTTTGCAAATACAGTAGGCTTAAAAGAGATTCCAAGGCTAGAGAAACGCTGGAAGGGCGTAAATTATAAATTACCATCCATTGGAGTGAAAGAAATAAATGGAGAAGTAGTTTGTAATCTTGAGCTGCCAGGATTTTATATTGTATATACTTCTGATGGTTCCGAACCGCAGGCCAATGGCAAAAAATATACGCTACCCATACAAGAAAAAGGGACCTTGAAATTTAAAGTATTTAACTCTTCAGGCAGGGGTTCTTATACAACAACATATCTTAACAATTAATTCAAGTTTGCTTCCTTGGACATTACAATTCCATTTCTACACAACCGTTATTAATTTGGGATTGCTATCTTTGTGTAAATGCTAAGTACGACTGAAGAAAACTACATAAAGGCTCTTCTGAGGATTTCCTCAGAGGGTGATGGCGAAGCAGGAACAAACCAGTTGGCTGCAAGGCTGGATGTAAGGCCAGCTACTGTAACGGATATGGTTAAAAAGTTAAAGGAGAAATCCTTGGTTGACTATAAACGCTATGGAAAAATCAAGCTCACGGAGAAAGGCCGTAATAAAGCAACCGAAATAGTAAGAAAGCATCGGCTGTGGGAAACGTTCCTGTACAACAAACTTGGCTTTAGCTGGGATGAAGTTCACGAAGTAGCCGAGCAATTAGAGCACATCCAATCGGATAAATTGATCGATCAATTGGATAAATTTCTCGGCTATCCGAAATTTGACCCGCATGGGGATACGATACCGAAAGCTAATGGCATATTTAAGCTTGAGATACGGGATTCTTTGGTAGATAGTGAAGCTGGGAAAGATTATACCATCATAGCGGTACGAGATAACTCTCCTGAATTTCTTCAATATGCGAGTCGGATTGGACTAACCATTAACAGCGTAGTATCGGTTATTGAGCATTTCAATTTTGATGGGTCTATTGCCATCTCAATAGATGGAAAAACGATAAATATCTCCCAAAAAGTAGCGGAGAATGTTTATATTAAATGAAAACAATGAAACTTTCTTCGGATATACAAGTAAAAAACAAAAAAGCTTATTTTGAATACCATATACTGGAGAAGTTTGTGGCCGGGATCGCCTTATTGGGAACTGAAATTAAATCCATAAGGGAAGGAAAAGTAAATATCAATGACTCCTTTTGTACGTTCTTAGGAAATGGCCTTTATATTCGGAATATGCATATCTCTGAATATTCACACGGGTCTTTTTATAACCACGAAGCTAAGCGCGATCGACAGCTGTTATTAAAGAAAAAAGAGCTCAAAAAGTTAAAAACGAAACTTGATGAAAAAGGGCTAACCATCATCCCTTTACGAATGTTTATTAGCAATCGTGGTTTTGCGAAATTAGAAATCGCTTTGGCACAGGGTAAAAAGGACTTTGATAAGCGTGAAAGCATTAAAGAACGAGAGACCAAAAGAGAGTTGGCAAGGATAATGAAAGGGTAGTTGTCAGCAGTCAGCTAATTCACCATGCCTGCTCTCCCACTAACGGAACAAAACGAAAGGTATCCAATTCAATCTTTTCGTACTCATCTTCACCTATACGCAACACAGTAAGCATCTTCTGCTCCTTTTCACCACCTACAGGTATGACCAGAATGCCTCCTATTTTCAATTGTTTTAACATCACTTCAGGAACCATTGGTGCACCTGCAGTGACTAATATTTTATCATAGGGTGCATGTTCTTCAATTCCTTTTGAACCATCACCAAGAAAGAAATGAGGCTTATAACCCATGTATGGCAATACTTGAATGGTGCGATCATATAGATTCTTTTCCCTCTCAATGGTGTAAACTTCGGCACCTAACTCTAATAAAATACAGGTTTGATACCCTGAGCCAGTACCAATTTCTAAGACCTTATCACCAGGTTTGATATGTAAAAGCTCGGTTTGATAGGCAACTGTATAGGGTTGAGAAATTGTCTGTCCGAACCCAATTGAGAAAGCAATATCTTTATAAGCCTGGTTCCAGAACGTTTTTGCAAAAAAGTAATGTCGGGGTACCTTTCCAATAGCCGCTAATAAGGCCTTATCTTGAATGCCTTTTCTCTCTAAGGTTTTGACTAACAGTTTCCGAGCCCCTTGTTCGCGGTAATTATCTACATATTCGTATGCCATTGCCCCAAAAATACGGATTATTTGAATGCGTCAAGAAAAAAAGAAGGTTTTCACTATAGAATAGAACATTAATAAGGATCCACATCTACCTGTAAAAATGAGCCCTTATTCGCCTTGTCGGAATTGTATTGAAGAATGATATTTCTTAGAGCCTCCTTCGCTTTTGAAATACTGACAGAACTTCTTTCAAATTTCAATAGGATGCTTTGAATATAATATGTTCTTATACGACCAACTAAAGGTTGTTCTGGTCCCAGAACTCTCTCGCCGAACTGCTGCCTTAAGGCCGTCGCCAAACGATTCGCACAAGCCATTCCTGACTCTAGGTTTTTATGTTTTACGTCAATCTGGATTAACCAATAAAACGGTGGATAAGAATATTTCTTCCGTTCAGTAACTTCGGTCATAAACATGTCTTGATAATCATGAGCCACCACTTGCTCCAAAACCCGATGTTTAATATCGTAAGCCTGAATAATTACTTTCCCCAATACTCCACGTCGCCCTGCTCTTCCACTAACTTGTGAAAGCATGGAAAAGCTTCTTTCGAAAGCACGAAAGTCAGGATAGTTCAATAAACTGTCCGCATTAATTATACCAATAAGACTAACCTTTCCGAAATCCAAGCCTTTGGCGACCATCTGTGTACCAATTAGAATATCAAATCGATGTTCTTCAAAATCAGATAAAATTCGCTCAAAACTATATTTGCTACGGGTCGAGTCTAGATCAAGTCGACCCAGTTTGGCTTCTGGCAATAAGATAGCTAATTCTTCCTCTATCCGTTCCGTTCCAAATCCTTTATTCTCAATATGAGTAGAGCCACAAGCTGGACAAACCTGCAAAAGATCTTCCTTAAATCCACAATAGTGACAATGCAATTTACCACTGCTCATGTGGAAAGTCAGACTCACGTCGCAATGAATACATTTAGGAGAGTAGCCACAAACTCTACACAGCAAAAAAGGCGAGTGTCCGCGACGATTTTGAAATAAAATAACTTGCTCCTTTTTCTCTAATGCATGTTCAATAGCGTTAAGAAGCTCAACTGAAAACAAGGGATTAGTTTTTTTCTTTTTTTGCTCTGCTTTCAAAGAGACAATTTCGATAGCTGGCAATTGAGCTGTACCAAACCGTTCTTCTAGCTTGACTAATCCATACTTTTCAGCTTTTGCATTATAATAACTCTCAACGGAAGGCGTTGCCGAACCCAAAAGAACTTTTGCTTTATGCAGCCATCCCATAAAGATGGCCGTGTCCCTTGCATGATAACGGGGCGCTGGATCGAATTGCTTATATGAGACTTCGTGTTCTTCGTCGATTATGATTAAACCTAACTTATGAAAGGGTAAAAAAACAGAAGACCTGGCTCCCAAAATTAGCCTAATTTCACCGGAAAGTATCTTCTTCCAGACCTCCGCTCTTTCTTGGTCATTCATCCTAGAATGATAAACTCCGATTAAATCACCAAAATGGACTTTCAATCGTTCAATAATTTGAGTGGTTAAAGCAATTTCCGGAAGAAGGTACAAGGCACTGTTTCCTTTCTCTAACTGTTCTTTTATTAATTGAATATAAAGAAGTGTTTTGCCAGAAGCGGTAACCCCATGAAGCAATACAACTCCTTTTTCTAAAAAGAAATCGTTAATTTCAGAAAGCGCTCGCTGCTGTACTTCGCTTAGAGTAAGTTGAGGTAATTCCTCAATTTCTTCCATTGAAAGACGGCTAACGACCTTCTCTTCTAGCAAGAATATCTCCTTATCGACTAACGCTTTAAATGCCGATGGCCCACAGCTAGAGACTTCTATCAGCTCTTTTCTCGACACGCTTTCCTGTGTTCTACTTAATTGATTCAAAGTGAGTAAAGCATCTAATTGCTTCGGTGCTCTATGAAGGGAATCAAAGAGATCTTTTTTAGACGCGCTACTATTAAATAACGGGTTCAATTTTACAAATGTATTCTTCTTTGGCTTATAACGTTCATTAAGTTGCTCAGAAATGCGGATCACGCCCTTATCAAATAACCTTTTTAGAATGGGGAACACAGACTTCTGCCCTAAGAGTTTGACGATGTCGCTGACTTTTATTTCCGATGAGATATCAAGCGCATCAAGAATCAAGTATTCTTGATCGGATAATTCGTCCCTGTTGACGGTTTCTAAGTCGGCGGCAATAATCTTGGTTTCACTTGCCAACTTAAGGGCTGCAGGTAAAGCCGCTTGCATCACCTCGCCAAGATTACAAAGATAATATTCACTTATCCATTCCCATAACTTTAACTGAACAGCATTAACGATGGGACTTTCGTCAAGTACTTCAAGGATATATTTAGCTTCATAGCGCTCAGGAGCATTTTGATGGATCTGATGGACAATTGCGGAATAAATTTTACTTTTCCCAAATTGAACAACCACCCTTTTCCCAATCGCTACTTCTGAAACCATATCAAAAGGAACCCGATATGTATAGGTACCCGTGATGGAAAGTGGTAATATTACTTCAACGAAATAAGTGGGCTTTGTAGAAGGCAACCCTGACCGAATTTCGAGCATTATTTATGACGTAAAGTTGCTAAAAAAAGACTGATCCATCCGATGATAAAAAATAAGCCTCCTATCGGGGTAATTGGACCCAAAACACTCGTTGACAATGAAGTGATTTCTTTAGTAGAAAGTAAATAAAGTGAACCGCTAAACAAGAAAATCCCGATGGTGAAAGATAGATAAGAGACGTTGATGAGACTAGTTTTTGCACGCGAAAAAGTAGCTAGGAACAACAAGGCGAAGGTATGATAAAACTGATAGTCGACTGCTGTCTTCCAGTTTTCAATACTCTCGGCACTTACTTTTCCTTTTAATCCATGAGCCCCAAATGCTCCAAGAATAACAGCAATTAGCCCAAAAACAGCCGCGGTAAGTATGATTCGTTTATTCATTATCGTTTGTATTTCCGTAAAAATAATAAACCTATTAGATTTTGATGTCTTTCTTTCATTTTTTTTATCTTTGTGTTCTTCCAATTTCAATAAAACAGATCCCCTGTTCTTCAAAATATAAGGAGAAATAATTTATGACGAGACAAGTAAGGGCTTGTTTTGATTCTTAAATCATCTTATCAACACAACGCCAGATTTCTTATTATAAAAGATTTTCCTAAAAAAACAAAGTTTATAAAAATTTTAAACTTATCAACAGTAAATAATAATTAAAGTACTGAATTACAGTTAAATATAAATAATGTTGGTAAACTTTACGATCTAATATTATTATTTGATTGTTAAAATGATGATATTTGTATTCATGCCAGTGCAATAAAAAATGCTTAATAAAAAATTTAAATTCTGATAATATGAAACTCGCTCACCCCCTGCCCACTGCCAAAACTTTTAGTCAAGACGAAGCTTATGAGGCATCTTTAAAATATTTTAAAGGTGATGAACTTGCTGCGCGCGTTTGGGTTAACAAATACGCATTAAAAGATTCTCATGGTGCAATCTATGAATCAACTCCAGACCAAATGCATCATAGAATAGCGAAAGAGATTGCCAGGATCGAACAAGCATATCCTAATCCTTTAAGCGAAAAAGAAATCTACGAGCTCATACGGGATTTTAAATATATTATTCCTCAAGGAAGCCCAATGACCGGTATTGGAAATCCTTACCAAATCGCTTCCTTATCAAATTGTTTTGTTATCGGAAGCAACGGTCCGTCGGATTCATATGGTGGAATTATGAAAACTGATCAGGAGCAGGTTCAACTCATGAAAAGACGAGGTGGCGTGGGGCATGACCTTTCTCATATTCGTCCTAAGAGTTCCCCTGTAAAGAATTCCGCTCTAACATCAACGGGTTTAGTTCCGTTTATGGAGCGCTTTTCAAATTCAACGCGAGAAGTGGCCCAAGACGGAAGACGTGGCGCCTTGATGCTATCTGTCGCTATAAAACATCCAGATGCAGAAAGCTTCATTGATGCAAAAATGGAGCAAGGAAAAGTAACAGGTGCCAACGTTTCAGTGCGTATTGATGACGAGTTTATGCAAGCCGTAGAAAACGGAACTTCCTATAAACAACAATATCCAGTAATGGGCGACAACCCTTTGGTAGAACAAGAGATAGATGCATCCAGAATCTGGAAAAAAATCGTTCACAATGCTTGGAAATCCGCAGAGCCTGGTATCTTATTTTGGGACACCATTATTCGTGAGTCTCTTCCCGATAGCTATGCAGATTTAGGCTATCGCACGGTTTCAACCAATCCTTGTGGGGAAATTCCACTTTGTCCTTATGACTCGTGCAGGCTCTTAGCCATCAATCTTTTCTCATATGTTGATAATCCATTTACGGATAAAGCTAGCTTCAACAGTGAACTTTTCAAAAAACATGTAGCTGCAGCACAAAGAATAATGGATGATATCATTGATCTAGAATTAGAGAAAATAGACGCCATCCTAGAGAAGATAAAAAATGACCCTGAAGATGAGGAAACGAAACGCATTGAATATAATCTATGGTTACAAATCCGCACCAAGGCAAAGGAAGGCCGTAGAACTGGGATAGGCATTACTGCTGAGGGCGATATGCTTGCAGCCCTTGGTTTACGTTACGGAAGTGATGAAGGAATCGACTTCTCCGTAAACGTTCATAAGATGCTAGCTATTGAAGCGTATAGAGCTTCGGTGCATACAGCTAAGGAACGCGGCCCGTTTGCAATTTTTGATATTGAGCGAGAAAAGAACAACCCCTTCTTATTACGTTTAAAAGAGGAAGATCCACAGCTGTATTATGAAATGAGCGAATACGGAAGAAGGAATATCGCCTTACTGACGATTGCTCCAACGGGCACAACTAGCTTGATGTCGCAGACTTCCTCAGGTATCGAACCCGTTTTTCTTCCTGTATATAAAAGAAGGAGAAAAGTGAATCCTAATGACAAAAATGTAAGGGTTGATTTTGTAGATGAAGTGGGCGATTCATGGGAAGAGTATGTCGTTTTCCATCATCGTTTTAAACAATGGATGGAAATCAATGGCCATGACACATCAAAAAACTACGAACAAGCGGAATTGGATGAGTTGGTTGCGCTTTCTCCTTATTACAAAGCTACATCTGATGATGTAGACTATATGAAGAAAGTTAAAATGCAAGGTGCTATTCAAAAATGGGTAGACCATTCCATTAGTGTAACGATCAATATGCCTAATGACGTAACCGAGGAACTTGTTGGTAAACTTTACTTAGAAGCCTGGAAACAAGGCTGTAAAGGCGTAACGGTATATCGGGATGGGTCAAGATCCGGTGTTTTGATTGCAAATACCGATAAGAAAGAGGAAAAGGCGCCAAGTAATGTCACTAGTCCTTTTCCAACCACTCGTCCGACAGTTCTTAAGGCCGATGTCGTTCGTTTTCAAAACAATAAAGAGAAATGGATTGCCTTTATCGGTTTGATCGATGACAAACCTTATGAAATTTTCACTGGATTGGCTGATGATGAAGATGGTTTATTAATCCCACGCTGGGTGAATAATGGATTGATCATAAAAAACCGTGAAGCAGATGGCTCTTCAAGATATGATTTCCGATTTGAGAATAAACGAGGTCATAAAACGACTATCGAGGGCTTATCCTACAAATTTAATCCAGAATACTGGAATTATGCCAAGCTCATTTCGGGAACATTAAGACATGGAATGCCGATTGAGAATGTTGTGGATTTGATTGGTTCTCTTCAACTTGATGAGGAAATTAACACTTGGAAGAATGGTGTTGCTAGAACCTTAAAACATTATGTTCCTGACGGAACGGAGACGAAGAAACAAAGCTGCGAAAGCTGTAAATCTACAAACCTTCATTACCAAGAGGGTTGCCTGACTTGCAAAGATTGTGGGTCTTCAAAATGTGGCTAATATTTAAATAATTCTATTTTTTTTAAAGGACCGGAGACGGTCCTTTTTTATTTTTCGCCTGCGTAGGTACAAAATCCTTCAAATAAAGGGGTTCAAAATAGGCAACGTCTTCAAACTCTTTATTCTGAGCCTTTTTAAAGGCTATTTCACTTAAATAGCTTGCCGAATTGACAAAGCCTTTGAAAATAACGATCCTTCTATTGTTTGAAAATAGTTCTATGAACTTTTCGGCACCATCTCCAAAAAGAACGATCTGGCCTTCTTTACTTAAACTATCAAAAGAACTTGCATCAATGATCCGAGCAGCTACAGGTTCAATCTGATTGATATCCGAATCATAGATTGCAGAATACACTTCCATTCTTCTGGCATCAATCATTGGACAAATCAAAGCAGCCTCAATGTATTCAGGATGATTATCAACAAAGCCTTTAGCCATAGCATCTAAGGTATTGATGCTCAAAAGCGGAATCTCTAATGCATAACATAAACCCTTAGCAATAGAAACTCCAATTCGAAGGCCCGTATACGAGCCTGGCCCCTTACTCACGGCTACAGCGTCTACATCGTTAAATGTATAGTTTGACTCTTTTAATAAAGATTCAATCAGTAAGGTTATCTTCTCAATATGAACATTTATTTGATTGATCTCATTTACGGCAATTGTTTTCCCATTCAATGATAAAGCGCAGGAACAAACAGAGGTAGCGGTTTCAATTTGGAGTATCAACATACAGCAAAGGTAAAATAATTTTTAAGGAACGGGATCATGGCCGTGCCCGCCCCAAGGATGACAACGCCCAATTCTTTTTAGTGTGAGCCAACCCCCTTTAAAGGGGCCGTATTTTTTAATCGCCATCAGGCCATAACTCGAGCAAGTTGGCGTAAAGCGGCAAGAACCACTGAAAAGTGGTGAAATAAAAAGCTGGTATATCCTGATGATAAGCAAGAATAAGAAAGCAAAAAAAGCTTTAATTATCCGTTCCCAAATGAAGTTTAGTGTATTCATTTTGAAGTTTAAACAGGATTTCTGTTATTTTAAGTTCGATAAACTTGTAATCGTGAATCTCTTTTCCAATATATTGAATGGAAAATAAAATATTAGCTTGCTGCTGATCTAAGAATTCATAAAGAAGGTTTTGCTTATGGATTCGATATCCTTCGCGAATTCTTCTTTTCAGTAAATTGCGATCAACGGCTCGTTTAAAGCGTCTTTTAGGAACAGCTATTAATACCTGGGCAGGAACAAGAATCTCTTTCGATAAAAGAAAAGTAACCCTAAATGGGTATAAATGAAAAGAAGAACCATTTGTATACAGCTTCTCAATTAGCCGTTTATTACATAATCGTTCTTCTTTTTTAAAGGAATTGGGTTTCATTATTTTCGTCTCACTTAATATCAGCCGAAATCAGGCTTCTGGTTTAAGCAAAACTTACCGAAACCCTACGCTTTATGGCGACGGACGTCTGAAACTGATAATCTTTTTCTTCCTTTAGCTCTTCTCGCGGCTAAGACTCTTCTACCGTTTGCCGTACTCATACGTTCTCTGAAACCATGTTTGTTTCTTCTTTTACGTTGTGAGGGCTGAAATGTTCTTTTCATGACGCTTTATATATTTCTTTTAAATAATCTGATTTTGAAAACAAGAATGCAAATGTAAGAGTAAATCAGGGAAATATCAAACAATGCTCTAAATAATTTTAAATGAGGGTTTATTCATGATAAATTACCAGAAACGCATTGAACTTTCAACGACCGCCCTAGCTAGCTATACATATTTCAAAAATGATTATTTCGTTCTCAATAAATCACGAATCTCTGTTAGAAGGATTTCTTCTTTAGTTGCCGGCACAGGTGCTGCTTCTTCTATAGTTTGCTTTCTTTTTAGGGTGTTAATTCCTTTAATCACCAAGAAAATAACAAAAGCGATAATTAGAAATTGCACCACAGTGTTGATAAAATTACCATAATTAATACTTACTGCGGCAACCTCATTAGCGGGATCTGCAGCTTTCAATAAGTATTTCAGGTCCGAGAAATCAATACCGCCCGTTATAAATCCAATGATTGGCATAATCAAATCGTCAACCATCGATGTGACGATCTTCCCAAAGGCTGCTCCAATAACCACACCAATTGCCAAGTCAACTACGCTTCCACGCATAGCAAACTCTTTAAATTCTTTTACAAAACCCATATTTTCAACTGAATTAAATTATTATTAATCTAATTTGACAATAATTTTTTTAATAAGCAAGCTTTTTATTTACAAAGGAACGTTTTCGATATCAAAAATCAACTTTTGTACTCAAAAGTTTGATCAAACAGACAAAAAATTGCATTTTTAATGTAAGTTTGCATACAATTATTATGTTAAGACAAAGTTTACAACAAAAGCTACTACAGAAATTATCACCACAGCAAATACAGTTTATTAAACTGTTGCAGGTGCCAACGGTATCCTTAGATGCTCGTATTAAAGAAGAATTGGAAGAAAATCCCGCTCTGGAAGATATGAGTCTGGCGAATATGAATGAACCTGTTGAAGAATACCCAGACAAGGACCCACAAGACAAAATTACTGCTGAAGAGCAAGCGGATGACAATGAGGAGTTCAATGTTGAAGAATACCTACAGGATGATAATATAAGTAACTATAGCAATTTTGGCACCTCTAATTATGATGACGATGAAGATCGTAAAGAAATGCCTATTGCTGTCCAAAGCTCTTTCTTTGAGAGTTTAAATAACCAACTAGATCTACTCAAATTATCTGAAAAAGAATTTCTTATTGGTCAACAGATTGTCGGAAGCCTTGATGACGATGGATATTTAAGACGCCCGATCCCATCTTTAATAGATGACTTAGCCTTCTCGCAAAACGTAATGGCAACGGAAGAGGAAATAGAAAGTGTTTTAATGAAAGTACAGCGATTTGACCCGCCAGGTGTAGCGGCAAGAAATCTTCAAGAATGCCTAATTATACAGTTAGAAAAAAAGGATGCAGAAAGTAGTAACGTCATTAAAGCAATACAGATTCTAGAAAATCATTTTGAAGAATTTACACGCAAGCATTATGATAAATTAGAGCGCCTTTTGGGAATTGACTCCGAGGGACTAAAAGGTATCATCGATGAAATATTAAAACTCAATCCGAAACCCGGCGATTCAGGTGCTGCCTCAGGGAAGTCAATGCATGTAATACCCGATTTCCACATCAGCAATGATGAAGGAGTTTTAACACTAACACTTAATGCTAGGAATGCACCTGAACTAAGAATCAGTCGCTCTTATCAGGACATGTTTCAGCATTACGACCAGTCTGCCAAAACCGATAAAAAAATGAAGGAGGCAGTACAGTTTGTGAAACAAAAATTAGATTCCGCAAAATGGTTCATTGATGCCATTAAACAAAGGCAACAAACTTTGTTAAAAACCATGAATGCCATCATGCAATATCAATATGATTACTTCTTGACCGGGGATGAACGGGATTTGAAACCAATGATATTAAAAGATATTGCCGACCGTGTGGAGATGGACATCTCAACGGTGTCTAGAGTTGCAAATTCAAAATACGTGCAAACGGAATTTGGTACTTTTCTGTTAAAATCTTTTTTCTCTGAAGCCATTCAAACCGATAGTGGTGAGGAAGTCTCCAATAAGGAAGTAAAGAAGATCTTAGAGGAATGCATTGAAAACGAAGACAAAAGGAAACCCCTTGCTGATGAAAAACTGACCGAAATACTGAAAGAAAAAGGATATACCATTGCTCGCAGAACAGTAGCAAAATATAGAGAATCTATGAACATTCCGGTGGCGCGCCTACGGAAACAACTTTAATGTTTTTTGATTTCTGAATTCGATAAATATTATATACCTTTGTCCTTTGTGAAAAATGAAGTTTCCTGGTTCATTAAAAATCGTAATACAGTTGGATTCCCATCCAATATCGTCTATTTTAATTTAACATTTCCGGCCATTAGGCCATTTTTTTTGCCTTCTTTTTCGCGTTTTATTCGTGATTTTACTGACTTATTTCATTCAGGAAAACAATATACTACAAACACCAATTTACTAAAAAAATGACCAATTACACGAAACTACCCGCAATTCTGCTTTTAGAAGACGGTACTATTTATCATGGAAAAGCTGCAGGGAAAATAGGGACAACTACGGGTGAGATTTGTTTCAATACCGGAATGACGGGCTATCAAGAAATCTTTACTGATCCTTCTTATTTCGGACAGATAATGGTGACAACAAATTCGCATATTGGAAACTACGGAATTTGCGACATTGAAAGCGAGTCAGACAGAATTCAAATCGCTGGACTAGTTTGTAAAAACTACAATATTTCCTATAGTCGCAAAATGGCGGATAAGTCCATCCAGAATTTTTTTGAAGAAGAAAACTTGGTAGGTATTTCAGATATTGACACTCGGTCTCTGGTTCGACACATTCGCAATAAAGGAGCAATGAATGCAATAATTTCTTCCGAAACACTAGAGATTGAAGAATTGCAAAAGAAACTGGCCCAAGTACCTTCAATGGATGGTTTAGAGCTCTCTTCAAAAGTTTCTACGAAAAAAGCGTACTATTATGGTGATGAAAATGCGAAATATAAGGTTTCCGTTTTAGACTTAGGGGTAAAGAAGAGTATACTCAAAAACTTCAGTGACCTTGATGTTTTGATTAAGGTATTTCCGATCGACAGTACATTTGAAGAAATGAATGCATGGAAGCCAGATGGTTTTTTTGTATCAAACGGCCCTGGAGATCCTGCTGCTATGCCAAATGCAGTTGAATGCGTAAAGAAAATACTAGCCTCTAATAAACCGTTTTTCGGTATCTGCTTAGGTCATCAGATTTTGGCTTTAGCGAATGGAATTGGAACTGAAAAGATGTTTAACGGCCATCGAGGGACTAACCATCCAGTAAAAAACCTAATTGCCGATAGTTGCGAAATTACAAGTCAAAACCATGGCTTCGGACTGATTGCAAAAGACGTAGAAAGCTCTGAATTAGTAGAAATTACTCACCGTAACCTCAATGACGATACAATCGAGGGAATTCGAGTAAAAGGGAAAAATGCGTTTTCGGTACAATATCACCCGGAAGCCTCTCCTGGTCCACACGACTCAACTTATTTATTCAGCGACTTTGTCAGGATGTTCGAAAAATAATTTTTGGTAAATTAGTAAAATAAGTGTAGTTTATACACTATCTTTAAAATCGATTAATACATTAAAAATAAATTAAAATATGAGCTTAATAACCAACGTACACGCTAGACAAATTTTAGATTCGCGTGGTAATCCAACAGTTGAAGTAGATGTAATCACTGAAAATGGTTTTCTTGGCCGTGCAGCAGTTCCTTCTGGTGCTTCGACAGGAAAATACGAGGCGGTGGAACTTAGAGATGCAGACAACAAGATTTACATGGGCAAAGGCGTCTTAAACGCAGTTAAGAATGTAAACAATGCATTGGCACCTGAACTAATAGGCATAGACGTATTTGAGCAAAATGCGATTGATCGATTAATGATTGAAATTGACGGAACGGATAATAAAGCCAAAATTGGGGCGAATGCTATTTTAGGCGTTTCCTTAGCAGTTGCGAAAGCGGCTGCCCAAGAAAGTGCTCAACCTTTATACCGTTATGTTGGTGGCGTAAATGCAAACATCCTTCCTATTCCAATGATGAATATATTGAATGGTGGTGAGCATGCTGATAACAAAATAGACTTTCAAGAGTTTATGGTTATGCCAACCGGCGCTTCTACTTTTTCAGAATCATTAAGATGGGGTGTTGAGATTTTTCATCATCTTAAAGACGTATTGAAGAAAAAAGGATATTCTACTAACGTTGGTGATGAGGGTGGTTTTGCACCGAATATCGGTTCGAATGAAGAGGCAATTGAAACCGTTTTAAAAGCAATTGAATCAGCAGGCTTCACTCCTGGTGAAGATGTTTATATTGCGATGGATGCAGCGGCTTCTGAATTCTATGATTCAGAAACTGGTCTTTACACATTTAAATCTGATGGACGTCAATTCAAATCTGAAGAACTCGTAAACTATTGGATTGAGTGGACGAAAAAATACCCAATTCTATCGATCGAAGATGGCCTAGACGAAGACGATTGGACTGGATGGGAAGCCTTAACCCGTGCGGTAGGTGATAAAGTGCAACTAGTAGGTGATGACTTATTTGTAACCAACGTAAACCGTTTGAAGACAGGTATTGAAAAGCATATCGCCAATTCTATCTTAATAAAAGTAAACCAAATCGGTTCCTTAACAGAAACGATTGACGCGGTTTCATTGGCACAAACCAACGGCTTTACTTCCGTTATGAGTCATCGCTCTGGCGAAACAGAAGATTATACAATTGCCGATTTAGCAGTAGCATTAAATTGCGGTCAAATCAAAACCGGTTCAGCTTCTCGTTCGGATAGAGTTGCAAAGTACAACCAACTTTTACGTATTGAAGAAGAACTAGGAAGCAATGCTAAGTTTTTAGGAAATTCTTTCAAATTTATAGCCAAATAGACACCCACTTTATTATATTAATGGATTTAAACATCCAATAGATGCTGACGATCCCGATAATTCTTTTTTTATCGGGATCGTTTTATTTCGTTTTCTTCCAATAACATTTTATATTTGCCTATGCTTAAACGTGCACTTTTCATTCTAAAGAATAAATTCACAATTGCGTCTCTGGCATTTGTTGTATGGATGTTATTCTTTGATCGAAATGACATATCTTCCCAAATGCATTATATCAAGCAAAGAAAGAGCCTTGAAGCAGAAAAAGAGTTCTACGAGAAAGAGATTTCAAAAGTAGAAAATAGCTTAGAGGAACTTAGCAGTGATCCCAAAAAGCTAGAAAAATTTGCTCGAGAAAAGTACCTGATGAAAAAGGAAAACGAGGACATTTACGTAATTATTGAAGAATAACATTCTCCTTCATTATTCTGTTATTTTATTGAAAAATCTGCGTTCACTACAGCCGTGATTTCTTTCCGAATGGAAGAAACATCATTAACCCCCATGTCTGAAACCATATTTGAATTTTCTGGAGTAATTTGAATTACGCCCATTCTCGCTCTTCTTAAAGCTCCTAACTTTCTTCCAGTAGCCGCAGCAATCCTTTCCCCTCTAGTCATTGCATCTTTAGCCGCTTCAGCCTGGATTTCTATCTTGATATCACCCAATTGGGTATAATAATATTCAGGAGAATTAACCATAAAATTTACGCCTTGTTCAATCAGAGAGCTAATATCCAAAGACATCTCTTTTATTTTGTCGACATCCGAAGAAGAAACGCTGATGCTTTGAGAAGTTGTATAAGAAGAAATTCCAATTGGCTGCCCATTTTGATTATACTCGTAATTCGCATAGGTGTTGCTTGTTTGAAACTCAATTGAATCCTGAGAGAACCCATTGCTTCTTAAGTAGCTCAATACAATAGGTTTTTCCGCCTCAAGCTGCTGATAGGCTTCCTTGGCTGATGCAGCTTGAACCATAATTGTACCGCGTAAGATCCCTAAGTCAGAAATAATAACTTGTTTGGCAGAACCTGTTGCAGTAATAGTCTGATCACTAGTCTTAACGTTTACTGCAGTGATGGCTAGTATACAAGTAGCAATCACTGCAGCAAGTCCAATAATTAATGCCGGCGCTATAAAACGGTTTCCATTCATCATCTAAATTTGTTAGCTTATCCTTTTAAAATATCTCTTCATCCGCATCGCCCGCATTGTATTGTATTGTATTGTATTATACTATAGCATTCCGCCATCTACCGGAAATACTTGTCCAGTTACATAAGCACTCAAATCGGATGCCAGAAACAAGCACATATTGGCAACATCCTCTGGCTCCCCCGCCCTTTTTAAAGGAATATTTTGTTCCCAACCCTTCACTACCTCTGGATCCAATACATCGGTCATTTCCGTACGTATAAATCCAGGAGCAACCACATTTGTTCTGATATTCCTTGAACCTAATTCCTTAGCGACGGATTTGGAAAAGCCAATAATTCCAGATTTTGACGCCGCATAATTGGACTGTCCAGCATTTCCTTGTACACCAACTACAGAACTCATATTAATAAATACACCTTTACGGTTTTTCATCATCGTTTTAGAAGCTGCTTTTGTCACATTAAAAACTGATTTCAAATTCACATCAATCACATCATCCCAGTTCTGTTCAGTCATTCTCATTAACAAACCATCTTTGGTAATGCCGGCATTATTAACCACAATATCAAGAGTGCCAAAATCCGCTACCACGGAAGCGATAAGTTGTTCGGCCTCTTCAAACTTAGAAGCATCAGAGCGGTATCCCTTTACTTGAGTTCCAAAAGACTTCAATTCTTCCTCCAAGGCAAGCCCTTTTTCTACTGAAGACAAATAAGTAAATGCCACCTTGGCACCCTGCTCAGCAAACTTTTCAGCTATCTTACGTCCAATTCCTTTTGATGCACCTGTAATGAGCGCCGTCTTTCCTTCAAGTAATTTCATATTTCGATAAATTGATCTTAAATTGTAAAAGTGTAAAAATAGGGATATTTCTATAATAAAGATAAATTTCTAATCTAATCTATAAAACGTCATCAAGGACCCTTATAGGATTCTTCTCCTCATCGATAGCCACGAAGGTAAATGTGCCCGTTATCGCTTCCTCTCTGCAGTCTTCATACATTTTTTCTACCATTACATGTACACTCACTTTTAAACTAGTGCGTCCTACGTGAATTACCCTAGCGACTAATTCTATTATCGTTCCAGCTGGGATGGCTTTATTAAAATCTATTCGATCCGAAGACACGGTTACTACCCTCTTTCTACAAAAACGAGTAGCAGCAATAAAGGCTACCTCGTCCATGAGATGCATGGCGGTACCACCAAACAGCGTATCATAATGATTAGTAGTACTAGGAAAAACAGCTTTAAAAATGCGGGCTTCTGATTGATTGATTCTTTCTTCTAAAGTCATGGAATTAAAGTGTTGACAAATTTTCGGTTTTATTATAACTAAGCTTCAAATCGCACAGGCAATTAGTACACAAACAAGCATCGAAGCACTCGCTTATGTATTCAGCTTCTTCAAGGGTTAATTCGATCTGGTTGCATTGGCAATATGTAGATGAATTGGCTTTGCACTCAAATGGAGTGGCACAGCGTTCGCAAAGTAAGATCTCGTGCTTACTATTTGTTTTCATCAAATTGGTCTTTAAAATCTACGACGCGATCATGAGGGATGTTCACTTTTTTGTGAGTTTGCACACCCCTGATGGTTTCATTTAAAATAAAGGTAAATAAAATTCCACCCTCCACAAGGAATTTCTCGTTTTTTGGCATATAAAAGACATTGCTTAAAAACTAATTCTTTAAATATGCCTAATATTATGCGGGCATACTATTCAGAATTTCTTACTTTAGTGCTCAAAACCCTTTTACTATGATTGGCCAGATAATTTTTGCTATTATCTTTTTCGCTGCCGTAGCACTTTTTGCCTATAAAGCAAGAAAAATATCACGGAATATAAAGCTAGGGCGTGCTGAATACCGAAGTGATCGTCCTATGGAACGTCTCCGTGCAATGGTATTAGTTGCTTTAGGACAAAAAAAGATGTTCAAAAGACCGATCCCAGCAATACTACATTTTTTTGTGTATGCAGGGTTTATCATCATCAATATCGAAATGATGGAAATTGTCTTTGATGGGCTTTTCGGCACACATCGTGTCTTGGCCGGAATGGGAGAATTCTACAATTTTCTTATCGCTTCGTTCGAATGGCTGGCACTATCAGTGCTATTAGGCTGTATAATCTTTTTGATCAGAAGAAACATCATCCATTTAAAACGCTTCTCAGGTGTTGAAATGACGTCATGGCCCAAATCCGACGCCAATTTTATTCTTATAACAGAGATATTTTTAATGATTGCATTCTTGACAATGAATGCCGCTGATCATAAACTGCAACTTTCAGGTTCTAGCGATTATATCCTTGCAGGAAGCTTCCCCGTTAGTTCATGGCTTTTCACCATACTTCCAGAAAGCACGTCGGCTTTAATTTTCATAGAAAGAACTGCATGGTGGGCACATATAATTGGAGTTTTAGCATTTTTGAACTATCTCCCCTATTCAAAACACCTACATATTATTCTTGCTTTTCCAAACACTTACTTTTCAAACTTGGAACCCCAAAGTAAATCTCCGGTTTTAGAAAGCGTGAGCAATGAGGTCAAGGCCATGCTTGATCCGTCTTTTACGCCGGTAATTTCTGAAGAACCCGTTCGTTTTGGCTCTAAAGATGTCACCGATTTAACTTGGAAAAGCTTGTTAGATGCTTATACTTGCACCGAATGTGGTCGATGTACATCGGTTTGCCCAGCAAATATAACCGGTAAATTACTATCCCCGAGGAAAATCATGATGGATACTCGTGATCGGATAGCTGAAGTTGGCGAGAACATCGATAGAAACGGAAGCCTCATAGCGGATGGAAAATCATTATTAGACGACTATATTACTCGTGAAGAGCTGTGGGCCTGTACCACCTGTAATGCATGTGTAGAGGCCTGTCCCGTAAACATAAATCCTCTTCAAATCATCATGGAGTTACGCCAATATGCGGTGATGGAAGAAGCTCAGGCACCTGCTCCCATTAACGTCATGTTTAGCAACACGGAAAACAACGGGGCACCTTGGAAATATGCACAATCGGATCGAGCGAATTGGTCGAAATCATAAATATAAAATCAAGAAAATGGATATACACGTTCCTACAGTGGCAGAGTTAACTGCTAAAGGAGAAGTTCCTGATATATTATTCTGGGTTGGATGCATGGGCAGTTATGATGAACGTGCTCAACGAATTACTCGCGATATTTGTAAAATACTACAGCATGTAGGCTTAAAATATGCAATTTTAGGAGAAGAGGAAAGCTGTACCGGCGATCCGGCTAAACGAGCTGGAAACGAATTTTTATTTCAAATGCAGGCGATGGTAAACATTCAGGTATTGGATGGTTACCAAATCAAAAAAATTGTAACCGCCTGTCCACATTGTTTTAATACAATAAAAAACGAATACCCAGCCTTAGGCGGCCACTATGATATCATCCATCACACCCAACTTATTCAAGAATTGATTGATGATGGAAAATTGAAAGCTGAAGGAGGAGAGTCTTTTAAAGGCAAGAAAATCACGTACCACGATCCTTGCTATTTAGGAAGAGGAAATGGGGTTTATGAAGCTCCTCGAAAAGCGCTGGAAGCTTTAGATGCCGATCTTACAGAAATGCGCAGATGCAAAAGCAATGGCCTCTGCTGTGGAGCAGGAGGTGCCCAAATGTTTAAAGAACCTGAACGCGGTAACAAAGACATCAATGTAGAGCGAATCGAAGAAGCCCTGGAAACCGGAGCAAAAGTAGTGGCGGCAGCTTGCCCATTCTGTATGACCATGCTAAGCGATGGCGTAAAGCATTTCGATAAAGAACAAGAAGTGAAGGTGTTAGACATCGCAGAAATTACCGCGAGAGCGAATGGTTTATAAGAGAGTTATCAATTTTATTTAGTCGAAATAACTTGAAACAAAGTAAGATCGATTCTTAGATTTCTTAAATAAAAAAACGAAGGATTTGTAACATAATCGAACGTTTGTTGTTAATCTTCTATAAAATTTTTTACAGAAAAATATAAGTTGCTGAAAACAAGTGCTATATTGCAAAGAGATGCACTTGTTTATACTTCAATCCTCTTATAAATTATTCTATGAAAGAAGACAGCAACTTTTGTTCTCCTGGAACAACCGAGCCCGATGTGATTCTATTATCGACATCAACAAATCAAAAAGACGAACCTAAACCCATGCTCACCGTCACCGACGCTGTGGTGATCATTGTCGGCATCGTCGTTGGGGCGGGTATTTTCAGAACACCTTCTATGGTCGCTTCAAATACTGGAGGTTGGGAGTTGTTTATGTCGGTTTGGTTATTAGGGGGTGTAGTTTCCCTTATCGGGGCATTATGCTATGCCGAACTTAGCACTACTTTTCCAAATACTGGGGGTGATTATCATTTTTTGATGCGTGCCTTCGGCAGGCGCTTTGCTTTTCTATTTGCTTGGGCAAGGATGAGCATTATCCAAACGGGATCAATCGCCCTTCTAGCCTATATAGTTGGAGATTATACCGCACAATTATTTTCAATAGGTACTTATTCGTCTGCTATCTATGCCGCGATGGTAGTCATCCTGCTCACTACTATAAATATTATTGGAATTAAATCCGGAACGAATACCCAAAAGCTACTGGTGGGCGTGCAATTTGCTGGATTATTAATGGTCATTATTGCAGGACTGTTCATCAGCCCATCGGAAGCGGTATTAGAAGAACTATCAACCGAGCTTACTAGTCCCTCAATGGCCATGGGCCTGGCCATGGTATTTGTTCTCCTCACATTCGGCGGATGGAATGAGGCAGGTTATATTTCTGCAGAATTGCGAAATGGAAGTAGAAAAATGGTCAATGTTCTTATTATCAGCATTGCATTGATTACTGCAATTTATTTGTTAATTAATTTAGCATTCCTCAACGTATTAGGAATGGATAGAATGGCTGCATCCCAAGCTCCAGCTATAGATTTAATGCGAGCTACCCTAGGAGATATGGGAGTAGTTTTCATTGGAGTTTTGGTCGCAATAGCTGCATTAACATCGGCGAACGCGACTATTTTTACTGGCGCACGTACCAATTATGCATTGGGAAGAGATTTTCCCCTATTTTCAATACTAAGCAAATGGAATGGGAGAACGTCATCGCCTGTCAATGCTTTTATTATTCAAGGAGCCATCGCATTGCTGCTAATCTGTATCGGTGCAAATACCAGAAACGGATTTGAATCGATGGTCGAATTCACAGCTCCGGTTTTTTGGTTTTTCTTTTTGTCAATTGGCATCGGGTTGTTTGTGTTGCGAATAAAAGAACCAGAAATCAAACGCCCTTTTAAAGTCCCTCTTTATCCAGTTACTCCTATCCTATTTTGTTTGGTTTGTGGCTATTTATTGTATTCCAGTTTGATGTATACCGGATTCGGCGCTATGGTAGGTGTAGGTATATTACTATTAGGTACATTCTTCTTCTTATTTATCAAAAAAGATCAAGGTCAAAATGCTTAGTCGCAACCCAAGAAAGGTAAACAAAGAATGAAAAGAATGGTTAATAGTCTGAATTATGAAATCAATTAATTTAAATAATAAATAAAACAAAAAATCATGGAAAAATTTAAAAACTTGCTAATTGCTCTTTTGGTGATCGTAGGTTCGCATGCACTTGCACAAAAGCCTAACCTTGACGTTCCTTATGTCCCTACCAGACAAACAGTGGTCGATGCCATGCTAAAAATGGCAAATGTTACTAAAGGAGACATTCACTATGATCTGGGATGCGGGGACGGGCGCATTGTCATCAGCGCAGCAAAGAAAGGCGCTATTGCTACGGGGGTCGACATCGATCCACAACGCATCAAAGAAGCGAAAGAGAATGCTAAGAATGCCGGCGTTTCCGATAAGGTGACCTTCATAGAAGGAAATTTATTTGATTTGGATTTCAGCAAGGCAACGGTCTTAACTTTGTATTTATTACCTTCAGTAAACATGAAACTTCGCCCAAAAATATTGAGTGAATTAAAGCCGGGAACTCGTATCGTTTCACATGCTTTCGATATGGGTGACTGGGAGCCGGAGAAAAAAATCGTAGTGGATGGTAGCACAATCTACTTTTGGACCGTGCCAGAAAGAAAATAATACTGACAGGTGCACTAAAACTCATACATTGCACACCTTGGTTGCGGCCAATAAATAAATAGGCGGTTGCGAGCGACCTCTTGAACAACGCTGCAAACAAACTCTTCTATTAGGGTGGTAGCCAGCGTTGCCCCTTATTTTTGAGCACAATATCTTTTGAACTACGCTCTTTTCCTAAAGAACGCAGTTCAAAAGACAATTATCTAATTCAAAATTGTAATCTCTACTCTTCTATTCTGTTGACGGCCCTCTTTGGTTTGATTGGAAGCAACTGGCTTTACCTGACCAAGACCTCGGGTTTCAATCCTACTAGCCGAAACACCTAAGGTTTCAAGATGGCTTTTAACGGAGACAGCTCTTTTTTCAGAAAGCCACTGGTTGTAATCAGCAGTACCTGTAGCATCGGTATGCCCATCTACTTGTATTAAAGCCTGTGGATGTTCTTTCGCAAGATTCACGAATTCTTGAAGAGCGACTTTTGCCTTTTCCGTTAAATAAGAGGAATTAATAGGAAAAAGTAAATCAGAGTCAAAAGTCATCATTAATCCCTGATCTGTTCGCGTAACATTATTAGAATAACTAGATGCAGCCGAATTACCGTTCATATTCACGACATGAGCTCCATCTTTTAAGTTCAGTTTCTGGCTCTTGCAAGAGAAAAGAAATACGGACGCGAGAAATACAATTGCTAGGTATATTGTTTTGTTCATATCTATTAATTTATGGTCTAAGATACATCCTTTTCTGAAAACATTTTATTTAAATAAAAAAAAGCCCTGATTATATCAGAGCTTTTTAATTCAAATTTCAATAGCGATTATTTCGTTAGTTTTGATCTTAGATTATCATCTATAGCAGCTAAGAAATCTTCTGTATTTAAATATTGATCTGCACTTACTTTATTTCCGTGGATACATACGGCCAAATCCTTGGTCATTTTTCCACTTTCGACGGTTTCGATACAAACCTGCTCCAAAGTATTTGCAAAATCAATCAATTCTTGGTTATCGTCCAACTTGCCACGGAATGCCAATCCTCGCGTCCAAGCAAAGATCGATGCAATCGGATTGGTAGAAGTTGGATTCCCTTTTTGATGTTCACGGTAGTGGCGCGTTACTGTACCATGTGCAGCTTCTGCTTCCATGGTCTTTCCATCTGGTGTAATCAAAGTTGAGGTCATTAAACCTAATGAACCAAAACCTTGTGCAACCGTATCAGACTGAACGTCACCATCATAGTTTTTACATGCCCAAACAAAATTTCCATTCCATTTTAATGCAGCAGCCACCATGTCGTCGATCAAACGGTGTTCGTAGGTAATGCCTATTTCTTCAAATTTTGCTTTAAACTCATTTTGATACACTTCTTCAAAAATATCCTTGAAACGTCCATCGTATTTTTTCAAAATGGTGTTTTTAGTTGATAGGTATAAAGGCCATTTTTTGCTTATCGCTTGGTTAAAGCAAGCACGTGCAAATCCGTAAATACTTTCATCAGTATTATACATTGCCAAAGCAACTCCATCCCCTTGGAAATTATACACTTCAAACTCTTGATTGGTTCCATCTTCACCTTCAAATTTGATGGTTAACTTACCTTTACCTTTGGTTACAAAGTCCGTAGCTCTATATTGATCACCAAAAGCATGACGACCGATACATATTGGAGCAGTCCAGTTTGGAACTAAACGTGGGATGTTCTTAATAACAATAGGTTCGCGAAAAACCGTTCCGTCTAATATATTACGGATGGTTCCGTTCGGAGAACGCCACATTTGCTTTAAACCAAATTCTTCAACACGTGCTTCATCAGGAGTAATCGTCGCACATTTAATTCCAACACCATACTTCTTTATCGCATTAGCCGCATCTACAGTTACCTGATCATCAGTTTGATCGCGGTATTCCATTCCCAAATCGTAATATTTGATATCCAAATCTAGATAAGGAACGATTAACTTGTCTTTAATGAATTTCCAAATGATACGGGTCATTTCATCCCCATCAAGTTCTACTACAGGGTTGGTTACTTTGATTTTTTGTATTGACATATAGCTAAATTTTGACTTATTAAACGGCCAAATATAAGAATAATACCTTATTTATAATAGATTCCTAATATTTGTGGCTTTAAAATGATCTCTATTTATTAAAATGAAAAACTACCATGCATGTCCTTTTAAAACAAAATGTATTCTTCACTGTTTTTTATTAAAAGAAGCATTCATTCAACAGATATAGAGATGAGAAATAAAAGAGATAATATCAATCAAAAGGATGAGAACGATGCAGCCAATATACCGGAGGATTTAAGTGAAGACGGGATGGGCGATTTAAGTGACGATAATGAGATTTTAGCTAATGATTTGGAATATAATGAAGAGAGCGATAGTTATGAACTAGACGTGGAAGGAAGTGCTGAAGATTATCGCCATCCTGATCCCTATGACACATCCGCAAAAGATGGAGAAGATATGAACTCTGATTGGGATGAGGCCAATTTGGTTGTCGGAGATGAATACGACAAAAAAGGGTCTTTTGATGAAGATATGGAAGAGGCAGCTATCCACATTGATCATGGTGGAATTTTAGAGCTTAACCCCATAGATGAGGCGCTTGCAGAAACTCCTGAGGACTTAAGGGAGGACTTAGACGAAGAGGGCTATCCTAAAAATGATGGGGAAGTAATGCCTTAACGGTCGAACTGGAATAATTGATCAAACGCTAAGTATCGGACTTTACTTAGTTCCATAGGCAATAGACCGATTTCGTTCCTAGGGTAATCTGCAGAATTTCCAAATCGACACCTGAAGCCCGTAATCAGCTTATTTGAATAAATAGTGCTATATTCGCCTTTATTAGTTGGTAAATATAATTAAGAATAAAAAATGTCAGAAGAAATGAAGGCGTGCCCTAAGTGTATGTCACCTTATGGGTATTCATTAGCAGATGATCAATATGCCTGTCCAGAATGTAGCCATGAATGGAATCCTAATGAAGAAATAGTAGAGGACGGCTCAGATGGTTTAAAAGTGCTTGACGCAAACGGGAATGAACTAAAGAATGGAGATTCAGTTATTATTATAAAAAACCTGCCTGTCAAAGGGGCTCCTAAGCCAATTAAAGCAGGAACGAAAGTAAAAAGTATTCGCTTGACAGACGGCGACCATAATATTGACTGTAAAATCGATGGATTCGGATCTATGGCATTAAAATCTGAATTTGTTAGAAAAGCATAATTTCAGCTGAGTTTAAAAAGTTTGGTAATTTGAGCTAAAGGAATTTTTAAAATTTCCGAGCCTACATAAAGCTTAGGCTCTTCCTTGATTTATTGTACTAATATTAGATGGACACACATGTGAGACACAAGGAAGATGCCTTTTTAGAACTTATAAAAAAGGGAGTATCCTAGTTATTTTTTAAGTTATTCAAAACCTAAGTTAAAGTCATGCCTCAAGCTATCTAACAGAGGGTTTTTAGCTAGCATGGCTTGATATTTCTCTATATCGGTAATTGGCTTTCTAACAATGGTGTTGGTTTGGATAACCGGAGTTAATTCAATAGAATAATTTCGTAAATTTTGTCTTAAATAATTTAAGATATCAACTTTAGCGTTTAAAAGTAAATGGTTTTGAACTCCATTTTCTACAATCACTTCCACGTTAAAGTTACCTACCAATTTTGGGGGATTGGCAACCATTAACGTGTATAAATTTATTTTATTTTCTACTTTTAATTTCTCTGCAAAAGCCTTCCATTGGCTTAAAAATTCTGCTTCAGTGAAGTCATTCTTTTCTGTCCCGCTTATATACGTCGGCTCATCACTTTTCTCACTTTCTTTTTCATCAAAAACGGAATTTAGACTGGGAATAGAGGATGAAATAGAAACGTCTTTCAATTTAGGAATAAACAACTTGGGCTTTTCGTCTACTTTCTTCTCAGATAGAATAGGCTGCTGCTTTACTGTCTCTTCCTGCTTGACATCTTCGACAGCAGGATTGTTATTGTTAATGACGTCCTCTTTCTTTTCATGAACAAGCTCGGAATGGCTGTTTTCAGAGTAAGATGAACCTGAGGATTCTACACTTCGATCAGTTGTTTTTTTTTTACCCCCAGAGTTCTGAAGAATATCCTGTGGGGCTTCTTGGCTCATAAGGATTGCGGATGAAACATGGCACATTTTCAGAAGTGCTAGTTCGACTTGCAATCGCTGGTTTCGGCTGTTTTTAAAGTTGATCTCGCATTGATTGGCAATGTTCAGGGAGGATAACAATAATCCCGTGCTTGCGGACTTACTTTGCGCTAAATAACGATCTTTAATACTCTGACTTACTTCTAATAATTTCACAGTCTCTGCATCCTTTGCTACCAATAAATTACGGAAGTGATCAGACAATCCCGAAATAAAATGACCGCCATCAAATCCATTGCTTAATACTTGATCAAAAATCAAGAGTCCCTGTGAAGGATCTTCGTCAATAATGGCTTGAGTGATCTTAAAATAGTAGTCGTAATCAAGGATATTAAGATTGTCAATTACTGCTTGGTAAGAGAGATTCTTATTAGAAAAGCTTACAATTTGGTCGAACATAGAAAGCGCATCTCTTAAGCCTCCATCGGCTTTTTGAGCAATAAGGTGCAGTCCGTCTCGATCGAAATTGATACTTTCTTTTGTGGCAATTTGTTCCAAATGCAGAGCCATGTCTTCCACCCTGATTCTATTAAAATCAAAGATTTGACATCTGGAAAGTATGGTAGGAAGAATTTTGTGTTTCTCTGTTGTTGCTAAAATGAAAATAGCATAAGACGGGGGCTCTTCCAATGTTTTCAAAAAGGCATTAAAAGCCGATTGAGAAAGCATATGCACCTCATCGATGATATAAATTTTATATTTCCCTGACTGTGGAGGTATTCTTACTTGTTCATTTAATGCACGAATATCGTCTACCGAGTTATTGGAGGCTGCATCCAATTCGTGGATACTGAAGGAATTTCCATTCTGGAAAGACTGGCAACTCTCGCAAGTTCCACAGGCTTCCGCATTTTCCGAAATATTTTGGCAATTAATGGTTTTAGCTAATATTCGGGCACAGGTGGTTTTCCCCACTCCTCTTGGACCACAAAATAAGAAAGCCTGTGCTAACTGATTGTTGTTAATGGCATTTTTAAGAGTGCCGGTTATATGAAGCTGACCAACAACTGTATCAAAAGTTGCAGGCCGATATTTACGTGCAGAAACAATGAAATTATCCATCGGCACGAAGATATGAAAAATTCTTCTTTAGATCAGAAGATTTTAAAATGACGGGCAGCCAATAATCGATTCCTATTTTGCGTTGATCTTATTCTTATGTAATAAGTGATCCAATGATAATCTTCCCGGTCCAAGTAACGCCAAGGAAATAAAAGATACCAAGAACAATATTCTCAGCTCGAGAACAGAAAATTCATCGCCTGCAATAAAGGCGTGGAAGGCAACGATAACCAAAAAGTTAATAGATAAAATGAATGCTGCAAACCTCGAAAACAAGCCAAGGATCAATAAAATGGCACAAATCCCTTCTGCAAATGTGACCAAATAAAAGGAAAGGGTTGAACCGATTCCGAGTGGGTCCATAAATTGAATCTCTTGACCACTAAAAATGACGGATAGTTTTCCAAATCCGTGTCCATACAGTAAAACCAAACCTGCAACCACCCGTAACAGGAACAAACCGATGTCATTACCTCCTCTACAGTCCATTGTTGAATAAGATGCTATTTTCATAACTTTATTTTTAGAAAAAATTCTCTTTTTTATCTATATTAATCCAACCAATCAGAATTTTCAAAAATGTATCCCGACCTTGTTTTTATAGATTCATCATAAACCTTGCTCGTTTTTGGAAAATATGCTTCACCACAAGTCTCAATTATGGTACACGATTTTAAAATAAATATACAAATAATATTTAATAGTGTGCTCTTGCACACAAAAAAACGACGACTTCATCAAGCTCGAGAAAAAGAAAGCAAGGCTTGTTTCGTTTTATTTTCCGAAAACCTTTTCTAAACAAAAGACTTTTCGTACTTTTGCATCCCGCTTTGAGCGGAAATATAAATTAAATTTTATTAAACAAATGCAACAGTACGAAACCGTAATCATTCTTACCCCGTTGTTGTCAGAAGAGATTGTAAAAGAGACTTTAGAAAAGTTTCGCACTTACATGACTGAGAACGGAGCCGAAATTATCCATGAGGATAATTGGGGTCTGAAAAAACTAGCGTATCCAATTGAGAAAAAATCAACTGGATTCTATCACCTAACTGAATACAAGGCTCCAGGTGACTTAATTAACAAACTGGAACTTCAGTACAAACGTGATGAGCGTGTGATGCGTTTCTTAACCGTTTCACTGGACAAGCATGCCCTTGCGTACAATGAGAAAAAACGTAGTGGCGCTTTCAACAAAAAAACTAAAAAGGAGGAGGCTAAATAATGTCAAGAGATAAAATACAATACGTAACCGCCCCTAAAGTAGAGGATACTCGTAAAAAATATTGCCGTTTTAAAAAGAATGGTATTAAATACATCGATTATAAGGATGCGAACTTTTTATTAAAGTTCATCAATGAGCAAGGTAAGATTTTACCTCGCCGTTTAACTGGAACTTCTTTGAAGTTTCAACGCAAAATTGCACAAGCAGTTAAACGCGCACGTCACATCGGTCTATTGCCTTATGTTGCAGATTCATTAAAATAAACGGAGGGATAGAAACATGGAAATTATTTTAAAACAAGATATTAAGAAAGTAGGCGAAAAGGACGATATCGTTAATGTGAAACCTGGTTTTGGTCGTAATTACCTAATCCCAAAAGGTTACGCTATCCTTGCTACTCCTTCTGAAAAGAAAGTATTGGCTGAGAACATTAAACAAGCTCAGTTCAAACAAGAGAAGATTAAATTAGACGCCGAAGCAATTGCTGCTAAATTAGAAGGTGTTAAATTGAATATTGGTGCTAAAGCTGGTGAGTCTGGAAAGATTTTCGGTTCTGTTAACACCATCCAAATTGCAGATGCGCTTAAAAAGCAAGGCTTCGAGGTAGATCGTCGTCGTATTACTTTTGAAGAAGAGCCTAAGTTTGTCGGTGAATACATCGCTAACTTAAACTTACACAAAGAAGTGAAAGTACAGGTTCCTTTTGAAGTTATTGCAGAATAAGATTCAAAAATCTCATTTAAAAAGAGCGTTCACTAATGGACGCTCTTTTTTTGTTAAACTTTCTTTTGTATGAAGAAACGAGTCGTCAAGTCAAAAAAAAAGCCTAAGAAAAGTAATTTCTTCCTTCGTTTTTTTAAGAAAGTATTGCTCTATTTTATTGTCGCTTCTATCGCTTGGGTGCTCTTTTATCGTTTTGTTAATCCACCAATCACTTGGTTAATTATTTCTGAAACTTGGTTTTCAGATAAACCGGATAATTTACCTCAACGGAAATGGATACCTTATGAAGATCTTTCTGATAACCTAAAAAGAGCTGCTATCGCTGGCGAAGATGCGCATTTCATGGATCATCATGGCTTTGACACGAAAGCTATTCGGGAGGCTTACAAAAGAAACCAAACAGGAAAACCAATACGAGGAGGAAGTACAATAAGTCAACAAACTGCTAAAAATGTTTTTCTTTGGCCCCATCGCTCTTGGCTCAGAAAAGGTTTCGAAACATGGTTTACCATGTTAATAGAGATTTTTTGGGGGAAAGAACGAATATTGGAAGTGTATCTGAATATCATAGAAACTGGGGATGGACTTTTCGGAATGAATTCAGCAAGTCAATTCTATTTCAATAAATCAGCTCAAAGCTTAACGAAAAGGCAAGCCGCTCTCTTAGTAGCAGTCTTACCCAACCCTATTCGTTGGAAACCTAACGCTCCTACCCCATTTATCAATCGAAAAGCCAATACGATTGTAAGGTACATGGCTAGCAGTAAAATTCCTTAAGCTTCAAGTTGGAAAACTTGGGCATGCCAACTATTTTTAAAAGGGCCTTCCCACTTCGTTTCTAGTTCTTGGCTATTCCCTACCATATTGTTAAAGACAATGGTATTTTCATTTACTTTACCCTTTTCAATAAGTTTCTCAAACTCTAACCTTGAAACTGTTTTAATTACTCCGTCATCTCGATATGCAATTTGCATACGATCGAAAAAATCAAGGCCAAGTTCTTGTTGAACTTGCTTTAAAGTATCAGTCGATTTATCTATTGAACATCCTGTTGCTTTTACAAGCCCTTCATTTACACGGATAATTAAAAATTGATTATACCGTAATAAAGCTTGCGCTGCCAATTGTTTTCCGTGAGCAGTCCACTGCTCCGTAAACTTATCCATTTTCTGAAGTAGCAATTCGGCCTCTTCAGGGTTCAACGTCCGATTTGCTTGATAAATCCAAATGCGTTCCATAATTCAATATTCTAACTCTCTCTGATTTCAATATTTTCAAATCTTTCCCAAAATCCATCTTCCGGAAGTTTAGCAAAGATAGATATTTGCTCCTTTTTAATCGGATGCATAAACTCGAGCCTACGCGCATGTAAACATATGCTCCTTCTTAGACTTCCCCTAGGATAACCGTATTTATTGTCTCCCACGATAGGACAACCTAATGTAGACAGTTGGATCCGTATTTGATGCGGCCTACCGGTGACTGGGTTCACTTCTATGAGAACATAACCGTTCAAGTCAGCAATCACCTTATAGTGTAATTCAGCACGTAGACTACCCTTAACTTCTGTGTCATACGCCTTAGTGACATTCTTTTTTGAATCCTTAACTAGCCAATGAACAAGAGTGCCTTGTAGAACGGCCGGCTTTTTACGAACGACAGCCCAATACACCTTATGCATGTCCCTACTTTTGAACAACCTATTGATTCGCTCTAGTCCCTTACTGGTTTTTGCAAAAAGGACTATACCACTCACCGGTCGATCTAAACGATGCGCCACGCCTAAAAACGCACCATTGGGTTTATTATATTTCTTTGCAATAAACTCTTTGGTCATTTTGTCTAAAGAGATATCTCCCGTTATGTCTCCTTGCACTAAATCACCGGCACGCTTATTAACAGCAATATAATGATTATCTTCAAATAGAATATCTCCTTCAGTAATCAAGGCTTTTAAGATTTATTTAATTTCAATGCAAAAATAAGCTTTAATAAGGTCAGTCCATAAAAAACGGGAAGCTATGTTCTTTTTTTCTCAAATTTTAACCAAGAAAAGATAATTTGGCAATTCAGCTAAAGGGGTAAAACTATCATTTCCAGTTATCATATTATTTTTTTAATTAAGAGGAAAGAAACGAACTTTATCATAGATTTTCTTATTTTTAACCCTATTCATCTTATTAATTAATTCCTAGCAGTTTATGAATAAATATTCCTTGTTATTTATTTGCTTTCTTTTTTCTGTTGGCGCCTACTCGCAGCAGGTTCGTCCAGCCACTTCGGCAACCATTTACAATGAATTAAAGATGCTTAAGCAATTACCAAGAGTGTTGTATTTGGCGGCGCATCCTGATGATGAAAATACAGGACTGCTTTCATGGTTAGTAAATGATCAGCACGTTGAGACAGCGTATCTTTCGTTAACTAGAGGAGACGGCGGACAAAATTTAATTGGAAGTGAGCAAGGTGCAGCCTTAGGTTTGATTAGGACTTACGAGCTATTAGAAGCTAGAAAACTGGATGGTGCCAAGCAATTTTTTACAAGGGCAATTGATTTTGGTTTCTCCAAAAATCCAGAAGATACCTTTAAACAATGGGATATCGATTCTATCACTTCCGATGTTGTTTGGGTTATTAGGAAATTTAAGCCGGACCTTATTATTTGCCGCTTTCCTCCAACCGGTGCGGCTGGCCACGGCCAACATTCCGGCTCCGCAATTATCGCAGAGAAGGCTTTTAAAGCTGCAGCTGATAAGAATTACTTTCCTGAACAACTAAATCTAGTTGACGTTTGGCAAGCCAAGCGGCTTTTATGGAATACGTTTCGGTTTGGCAGTACCAATACTACTAGTGATGATCAATTTAAGGTATTTGCGGGCCAGTTCGATCCGCTTTTAGGTATGGGCTATGGAGAGCTAGCGGGTTTAAGCAGGAGCTTACATCAGAGCCAAGGCGCGGGAACACCTTCTATAGCAGGAGTAAGAACAGAATATTTCAATCCAGTTGCCGGAAGCCCCATTCATTCCTCGTTGTTTGATGGTTTAAATCGAAACTGGACTGATATTAACCAAGCCAATATTGATGAAACCATTTCTAAAATTATCGAAAATTTTAATTTCGTAAGACCAGACTTAAGTCTACCCGCTTTATTAGAATTAAGAAAAAGCTTTAGAGAAGTTAGTGATAACGACGACCTCAAGAGAAGGAAACTGGCGTCACTAGATCAGATTATCCTGAGTTCAATAGGCTTTATGGCAGAAATGGTTACCAATAAAGATGAGGCTGTGGTTGGGGAGCAATTAGACTTCCATTTAAATACAATTGGACGTTCTGAGAAGTCTATTATCATTAAAAAGATCAATTGGTTGGCCAATGAAGAAAATGTCGAAATAAGATTAGCAAATGACTCGCTTTATACTTTTAGAAAGTCGTTGAAGATTCCTGAAGATACACCGCCTTCAGAACCTTATTGGTTAAAAAACTCACCTTCAACCGCATCTTTATATAACGTAATGGATCAGGACTTAATAGGGCGTCCAGCAAAACCTTCACCATTACAAATTCTGCTTTCTCTTAAAATCGAAGACGAGGAGTTTGAAGTTCAGGTTCCTCTATCCTTTAAAAAGCTCGACCCGATTAAAGGCGATGTGGTTGAAAGTTTGAGAATAGTTCCTGCGATAAACATACAGTTTAACCAGGCCCTGTATTTTATTAAAGATGCATCAAGCCTTCCAGTGAGTATAAATCTCCGCGCTAAGAAAAATATTAACAACGGCACCTTGAAAATAAGAAATGGAACTAATATTTTATTTTCAAAACCCTCTATTTCGTTATCTCATTCGGCAGATACCAATATTCAAGTATCCATTCCACTAGATAAGATAAAGCAGATCCAGGGTAATCAATTGGAAGCAGAATTTGAGCATGCGAATCAGATTTACGATAAGGATAAACATCTTATCGAATATGGTCATTTACCGTCATTACAATATTTCACCACAGCAACCGCAAAAGTAATTGATGATAATTTAGACGTAAAAATAACCAAGGTCGGTTATGTCCAAGGCGCAGGCGATCTGATTCCTGATTTTTTACGTTTGGCAGGCTTAGAAGTTACCTTCTTACAAGCTAGCGACTTTTCTGATATTTCAAAACTGGCACTTTATGATGCTATAATTACAGGTGTTCGGGCACTGAACGCAGAAAAAAGAATGGATAGATGGATGCCTCTCCTAAACCAATATGTTAAGAATGGCGGAACATTAATCATGCAGTTCAATACTCTCCAAGATTTAGCTACCACAATCTATGGTCCGTATCCCTTTACCATAGGGAGAGGTCGCGTTACGGAAGAAGATTCCGAAGTGAAATTTCTAAAACCGCAGCATCGTATCTTAAATTACCCAAATAAAATATCATTTACTGACTTTGACGGCTGGGTGCAAGAAAGAGGCCTTTATTTCCCGTCTACATGGGACGAGCACTATGAACCGCTTTTTGAAATGCACGATAGCGGAGAACAAGGACTAACAGGTGGAACCTTATATACTCAATACGGGAAAGGTCATTATATTTATACTCCTCTAGCTTTCTTTCGGCAGTTACCGGCAGGGCACACAGGAGCTGCAAAGTTATTTTTCAATATGTTATCTATCGGGAAATGAGTAAGAGACGATTTAATAACTGGAATATCTGGTATATTCTACTGGTAATCGCATTGATTTTACAGATCATTCTTTATTATTTATTTACAAAACACTGGGCATGAGTTATATTGACTGGACAGTTCTCTTTCTTACCTTAATTGTGATCATTATTTATGGCACTTATAAAGGACGTGGACAAAAAGATGCACGTTCCTACCTAATGGCTGACAAACAATTACCTTGGTATGTTGTCATGCTGGGTGTGATGGCGACCCAAGCCAGTGCCATTACCTTTCTGTCGGCACCTGGGCAAGCTTATACCGACGGAATGCGCTTTGTGCAATACTATTTTGGCCTGCCCCTCGCCATGATTGTGATTTGCATAACGTTCATTCCAATCTTTCAAAGATTAAATGTCTACACTGCTTACGAGTACCTTGAGCAGCGATTTAACCGGAGAACTCGTGTCCTCACTTCCTTTTTGTTTTTACTTTCTAGGGGCTTATCAACGGGGATCAGCATTTATGCTCCAAGTATTATATTATCTACGGTATTGGATTGGAATATTTATTTAACCAATATTGTTACTGGGGGTCTTTTGCTTATTTATACTTATACTGGTGGTGCTAAGGCGGTAGCTCACACCCAAAAGTTACAGTTTGTAATCATTTTGGGGACAATGGCTTTTGCTGGCTACTTATTAGTAACTAATATGCCTGGTGGAATATCTTTCGATGATGCGCTTTTCTTAGCTGGAAAATCTGGAAAGCTTAATGTCATTACAACTGATTTTGATTTAAACGATCGGTACAACATTTGGAGCGGCGTTATTGGCGGTTTCTTTTTGGCTTTATCTTATTTTGGCACAGACCAAAGTCAGGTAGGAAGATACATTGCAGCTAAAGATACAAAAACCGCAAGAATCGGCTTGCTATTAAATGGATTGGTAAAGATTCCAATGCAGTTCGCTATCCTACTAATAGGTGCTTTATTGTTTGCTTTTTTTGCGTTGAAGCCGGCGCCTGTCTACTTTAACGAACGATCATTTCAACTTTTAGAAAACCAATACCCCGAAGAAGCAGCAAATTTTACCGAAGAACATAACCGGCTTCAACTGGAACAAATCGAAATATCAAATAAACTTCTTCAATTACGAAACGAAACGCCAACCGCAATTGAACAGCCTTTAGAAGAATACAAAACAGTACAAAAAGAGATTAAAGACTTACATCATCAAGTCGAACAAACGATTATCGAAAAGAAGATTTCCTATGAAAAGACTGACACCAATTATATTTTTCTTTATTTCGTAAAAAACACACTACCCATGGGTATGATCGGTTTGCTATTTGCAGTAATCTTTCTTGCCTCGTGGGGCTCAATTTCGGCTGCCTTAAACTCTTTAGCTTCCTCCTCTTTAAAAGACATCCATTTACTATTTGACAAAACCGATCATGATGGGAAAACCCAATTGTTATATGGACGTTTACATACTTTGTTTTGGGCCGTATTCTCCATTGGAGTTGCGATGTTCGCCACGCAGATGGGCTCGTTGATCGAGGCAGTCAATATCTTAGGTTCTTTATTTTATGGTCCTATTTTAGGAATATTCTTAGTTGCCTTTTATTTTAAAAGAGTGCAAGGAAACATTGTGTTCGTAGCGGCTATTTTGGCCGAGTTGTCTGTTATTCTTATTTACAGCTTCGATCTAATTTCCTTCCTATGGCTCAATGTAATAGGTGCTGCAGCGGTGTATTTATTTAGTATATTTGGGTTAGTTATTAATAATCTTAGGGATCGCAATGATAAATCAATCAATTACATAAATTAAAATCAATCATCATGAAGAAAATTGTAAGCAAATTAATGGTAATGTGCGCTGTGTTTCTAATTTCAGGAACTGTTATGGCACAAGATGCGGCAAAAGCTAGCCCTGCTGAAACCGTTTCAGGAAAAATAAATGGTGCAACAATAACCATTAAGTACAGTAGCCCCTCGGTTAAAGGACGTACAATTTGGGGAGACTTGGAACCCTATGGAAAAGTATGGCGAGCTGGTGCAAACGAAGCTACGACATTTGAAACCGACAAAGACATTCTGGTTGAAGGGAAATCACTGCCTGCTGGAAAATATTCATTTTTTCTCATCCCAGAAAAAAGTGGAACATGGACAGCGATTTTTAATAAGGAACCAAATCAATGGGGTGCTTTTAAATATGAAGAATCAAAAGATCAATTGCGCGTGAACGTTAAAACCAAACCATTAACAACAAACCAAGAGAGATTAGTTTATAAAATTAATCAAAACGGCTTTGAATTGGACTGGGATAAGATCTCAGTTCCCATTTCAATTAAATAATTGTTAAGTACATTGATGGTCTTAAAATTAAAAATTAATTCTAAGACCATCAATGTTAAAAGGACGAATTCTTAGTATGGAGTTCGGCCCCAAACCTCATAAATCTTATCCCCTTTAGAGCTAAGACCGCTATGGTGCCATTTACCTTCTTCAAGCTTCCCATCGAAAGTTAGCGCTGCACCTACCCTACTATTATCTCTCGAAAAGAAATCAATATTCTCCGTATACTTTCCATCAACAAAAGTATAAGTGCCACCTCCAGTTCCGGCAAAAAGCTTAGTTGCAGGGTCGATTGCAAACCATTGAAAACGGCTTCCGGTAAGGATCTTCAACGTTTTTCTCGTACCACTTCTTTGAATAGGAACTAAATTACCTTCCTGCACACGGTCTGTTATTTGCCAAACACCTGCCAAAGGGGCTGCACTGTTATCTAACCGGTTCCATACAAACCTTTCGTCATCCATCACTAAAACGAGCTGATCATCTTTTAACTCGTAGCTTAAAGTTAAGTGAGTCCCAACCTGATCTGCATTCTGCGAATTATATTCAACCAAAACATCAATTTGATTACCTGATATTTTATAAGGGCCACCGTGACTGAATAAAAATTCATTTGCACTAAAAACGGTATGGGTGACATATCCATCTTGAAAAAGAACGACATCTTTCTGCCCCCCTTCTTGAGAATGCCAAGCTCCTGAAATGTCATTGTTCACTTGAGCTACCCCTTGCAAACTAATAAAACCTAAGAATACAAATAACAACTTTGAATGCCTTTTCATATGATAAATTTTTGAGATTGAATTGATCCTTTAAAGATAAGTCCTTCGTTACCTTTATCCTAAGGTAGGAAAAATAATTAACAAAATCGACATCTTAAATCTCAGTCCATCACCGAGAAAACATATTCAGAAGTTGTTTTGTACACCTCAGCGGGATTTAACCTTATGGACGGAAAAGCAGACTGGTTTGGTGCATCTGGAAAGTGCTGCGTTTCTAAACAGAAGGCCGTTCTATGTTCATCCTTAACGCCTGACTTTAATGTATTCATACCCCGCATAAAGTTTCCTCCATAGAATTGCAAGCCTGGCTCTGTTGTATAAACATCCATAACAATCTTCGATAGATCTCCATGAACCCTTGCAGCATGGGTATAAGGAATATTTTCGTCCTTATCTAACACATAATTGTGATCATAGCCCGCACCATAAGCTAACTGTATATTCTCATGGTTTATCCGCTTCCCGATTGCTGTCGGTTTTCTAAAATCAAATGGCGTATTCTCTACATCTTCCATCGTCCCAAAAGGTATTAAAGTAGAGTCTACGGGCGTATATGAAGTGGCATTAATTGTTAACAAATGACCGTTTATTGTACCCGCCCCTTCGCCGTTCAAATTAAAGAACGCATGGTTGGTCAGGTTTACTAAAGTAGACTGATTGGAAGTAGCTTCATATTCAATTTTGAGGCCCTGATGTTTGGTCGCGGTATACGTTACTTTAATCGTCAATTCACCAGGAAAACCTTGATCACCGTCAAGTGATATATGTTTTAAAATCAATGTCGAATCATTAGGTTGATCGGCCTTCCAAACCACCGATTGGTATCCGTTAATACCACCATGCAACGTGTTGACACCGTTATTCGTCGAGAGTTCGTAGGTCTTATTATCCAAAGTAAACTTTCCATTTGCTATCCGGTTACCTACTCTTCCGATTAAAGCGCCAAAATAAGCTTCGCTTGATTCTGCATATGCTTTTAGTGATTCCATGCCTATAACCACATCAACAGGTTTATTCATTGCATCAGGAACGATTAGTCCGACAACTCTTCCTCCATAGTTTGTAATGGAGGCAATTAGACCTGTCTCATTTTTCAAGGTATACAATTTCGTTTCTTTGCCATCCACTGTATCCGAGAATAAAGCCGCATTAGGTAGCAGTGATCCCAAATCATGTTCAGAATACATCGAATCCTCCTTCCTTTCGTTGCAAGAGAACAACACGAAACACATCAGTATCAGAACTCCAGTTTTCATTTTCATCATATTTCATTTAATTTGTATTTATTTAAGTATAATTCAATAATGACTTACCATATTATCAACCTTTCGAGAAAATAGAAATCGAAAACTATTCGTATCTATTCTTACTTTATCTACTCCGGAAGCATCCTCTACAAAGTTTATGCTTAGGATACCCGTTGTTCGTGGTGCGACAACTTTATCTGACTTATGAGTGTGTAAAACATACAACCAGTCTCCTTTCTTATCCTGAAAGAAATCTCCGTGCCCTGGACCGTTTTGGCCAATTGAATGTCGACTAATAATGGGATTTTGATCGGACCGCTTCCAAGGGCCATAAGGCGTAGGTGCTACTGCGTAGCCCACCGCGTAGTCGACATTTCTAAAATCATTTGCAGAATAAAAAAGATAATACAAGTTATTCCTTTTCAAAACAGTTGGGCCCTCAGCAACTGGCCAACTACCGATTACGGTGTTTTCCCAAGGCTCGGTAGCGGCAAGACATTCTTTAAGTGTTTCAGGTTTTATATCCGAAAGATCGTCTTTCATTTCGGCCACAAACAATCGGTTTCCATCCTTTAGACGAACGTGATACAGGTATATTTTACCATCCTCGTCAAAAAAAACATAAGGATCGATTTGCTTCCCTTCACCAGAAATCGGTCTAACTGCATACTGTATAAAAGGACCCAAAGGACTATTGCTTTCTGCAATAGCGATGTTTTCATTCGCCGTATATGCCATATAAAATTTACCATTACGGTAAAAAACCTGAGGCGCCCAAAAGCCAGAAGAACCAAAAGTATCGTCCTTGACTAATGCATTTCCATTGTTTAGTCCAACAGGCCCGTCCCAGGTTTTCATATCAGATGAGGTGTAAACCAGAAAGCCATCTTTACCACCGGTACCATATAAATAGTAGACATGATTATGATAAAATATTGTTGGATCTGCGAGGGATATCTTAACCGGCATTTCTTCAGAAGCAGCAATTTGCTTTTTTGGGGAACTGAGAAAAGTTGCGGCAAAGCTGGTTATACAAACCATTAGCAAAACAATCGGGAGAAAATACTGCATTCCTTTTGATGTTTTGTTCATCATTAGTTAGTCGTTATGTTATTATTATTCATGAAAGCTTTTTTTCCTACAAAACAAACTTAGATAATTCTTTCACATTTTAACCAAACACATACAAAAAGAATAATATTGATTTCGTCTGAAAACTGAATTACTTTATCGAGGAAATTAAGATCACCACGCACAACGACTTATCTTCAAAAATTAACTGGTGTAGTAAAAGTGAACAGGAATCTATTCTACTTTTTTTGCTTTCCTTCTTGAAGCCGCGGTACTTGTTTTCAGGCTGGCTTTCAACTGATCCATAAGGGAGTTTACTTCTTTTGGCAACGCCTTTGGTTTAGACTTAGGTGATGCGACCTTACCTTTCGCTTTCTTTTCAATAAACTTTACTAATTGCTCCGTATATTCATCTTTATATTGGCTAATATCAAAAGGTGAGGCTAATTGATCTATCAAAGAAATCGCCATTTTTACTTCAGGAGCAGAAGTTTTTACGGAACTAGTCGGAATGTCGTAATCGTCTAGACTTCTTATTTCATGTGCAAAATGTAATTTGGTCAAAACAAGAGCATTTTTGTAAACCTTGATCACACCGAGATGTTCCTTATTCCGTAGAACATAAGTCCCCAAACCCACCATACCCGACTTTTTCAAAGCATCCCTCAATAAAGCATAAGTTTTTTGGTCTTTTTTATCAGCTCCAAGGAAATAAGTGGTATCATAATAAATCGGGTCAATTTCAATTTCTTTAACAAAAGAGACAATGTCAATGCGTTTAGTTTTTTCAGCAGCCGCCGCATCAAAATCTTTTTTTTCCAAAACGATATACTGTCCATTATACTTATAACCCTTCACTATATTAGCATATTCTACCTCTTTCCCCGTTTCCTCATTAACTCGCTTATATTTGATATTGCTATGGTCTTTTTTATCAAGCATATCCAGTTCCAGGCTAGTTTCTTTAATAGCGCTATATAGCTTAACGGGAATATTTACTAAACCGAAAGCAATTGTTCCTGTCCATATTGGTCTTGGCATGATCTTAAAATTTAGTGGTAAAAAGAATTACCTTACTGATTTATATAACACATTGTCCTCCGCTTTAGAGAACACAATCTGCCATAAATCGTTTTTTTTGGCTCTGAAGGTAGCAGCGCAGCAGGATAGATAGTAAATCCACATTTTATAAAATCGATCATCATATTTATTACTAAGTTTTGGCCACGTGTTTTTAAAACGCTTCAGCCATTCGATCAACGTTCGATCATAAAATGGTCCAATATTATGCCAGTCTTCTAAAATAAATTTATTTTCAATTGCTTTTCCGATCTGCGCCACCGAAGGTATCATACCATTAGGAAAAATATATTTATCTATCCAAGGATCTGCCTTTGTAACTGTTTTATTGCCACCTATACAATGCAATAGAAATAGACCATTCTTCTCAAGTACCCGATGTACCACATTCATATAGGTTCTATAGTTTTTGTACCCTACATGTTCAAACATACCAATAGACACCACACGGTCAAAACTTTCATTTAGGCTACGGTAATCCTTTACCAGGATCTGTACCGGCAAATCTTTACAAATTGCTTTTGCTAGTTTAGCCTGTTCTTCAGAAATCGTTATTCCCACGACATCAACTTGATACTTTTCAGATGCAAATTTTGCAAAACCTCCCCAACCACAACCTATATCAAGTACTTTCTGTCCGGGCTCTAATTTTAATTTCCTACAAATTAGATCTAGCTTCTCTTCCTGGGCTTCTTCAAGGGATTTGGCATTGTCCCAGTACGCACAAGAATAAATCATTCTTTTATCAAGCATATTTTCGTACAGGTCGTTCCCAATATCATAGTGTCGTCTAGCAACTTCCTTCGATTTTCCTACGGACTGCAAATTGAATACCTTTGATTTAAGAGTATAAAGTAAGGTTTTCAGGTTCAGGGAAACCGAACTGGCAAGGTCTCCCTTTATTACCCTAAACATAAATTCATCTAGGTTTTGACAATCCCATAAACCGTCCATATATGACTCGCCAAGACCCAGTGAGCCTTTGTTAAACACGGTACTATAAAAAGAATCGTCTTGTACCTCTATATCCCATGGTCTCGATCCATTAATAACGATATCTGCATTTTTTAAAAGTTTATTTACAAATTCTCTATAAAAATCGGTTCCTCTCATGAATGTAAAATATTTAATTTAACAAAGAAATCTGATCTTATAGTATACAGCTATTCAACATTATTTGTTTTGAGCATCTGGATTTCACTCCCGATAACAAGGACTTTAAAGCTTAAAACAAAGCATCATATGAAAAGTTAAGTTCCCCATTTTAAAATATAAATCTAAAAACCGAATGCCTGAATAATAGTTATAAGAATAACAATGAACTAAAAAACTACTAACTCCAAAGCTATAAAAATGAAAAAATCATTAAACCTTTTAACGATTAGCTTATTATCGATATTCTTTTTATCTGGATGTTTCGTTGATAGTGCTAAGGTTGTTGAAACAAAAAACCAAACTCTTGAATGTGTTGTAGGTAAATGGGTGCCGGAAAATCAAGACAAAGAATTAAATATTCTAGAATTTGCGGCAGCAGATAATGAAGGAGGAGAATCGGGAAGCGTTTCGCTTACCGGAGGAGTCGAGGGGTCCAATGGAACCTGGCAGTATCAAAATATTGGAGAAATTAAAATCTCTACACCTGGCAGTGGGTTGACCTTCGAATTACTAAATTGTGAAAAAGGAATAGTAGATAACCTAACCATCTACGTGAAAGAGTAAAACTCATAAACATAGTAATACTGCCATAAATTAAAATGTTTATGGCAGTATTACTTAAACCATTTATCCCATCCCTACCTTTGGATAACATTTTGATTCATCATGTCTTGCAAGAGTTTTTCACTTAATTCACTAGCTAAAGTGCGCATACTAGCGGGGTTAAAAGATTTAGTTTGAGCTGAATATTCCAGTTCGTCTCTTTTGAGATCATAGAAATTAGCTTCAATTATATAATTCGTCGAGGTAGTGTAATATCCAGGTTCCCATATACGACCATAGAGGGTTCTGTAATAGGGCCAGAACCTACCATAATATCCGTAATAGGGAGTGTAATACATATAACCTGGATTGTATGTCTTTTCTTTAGATTTGTCCAACAAAACCACTATAAACGCAGCGTCATAGCCATTATTACTAATTTGATCTAAAGCACCTTCTTCCGTTAACCCAACAAAAGCTTTTGGTCCGTATTCTGTATAAGAGGAACCGGCAGCTATACCTTCATTATTAAAGGTAGCGACTAATTTATTCTCAATTTCTTCGCGGAGACCCCTTTCTTTAGCATCCATTAAGCCTATAACAAGAACTTTATTATAAGAACGTAAAGATGCGTTAGGACTTTTCCAAGATGAGATCACTCTAGTTGAGTTACAACCACTCAAAAAAAGCATAGGTAAACTCATCAAACCTATAACCATTATAAACAATAATTTTTTCATGATATTTTAATTTATACGAGCAATTAATACTCAATTTTTTTGTTTTAAAAATTCGCAGAATCGTGGTTTATCACGCTTATTAACACTTCAGAAAGTATTCAGTTTTAATTTATCATGCTTTTTATGCTACCGTTTTTCTTTGTCTCTGGCCAGAGATAATGCTTCTAAAAAACAAAATTGCGGACAATGCGTTAATGTAACTTATATACATTAATAAGGATTAAACTGTTATACCATGAAAACTATTTTAAAAAGCTTATTTTTCAGTATGGCTATGCTAGGGGGGCTTGCGGCATGCAATAATAGAAATCAAATGGAAGAAACTCGTTTACGAGATTCTTTATACCAAGATTCTCTAAGAAAAGACTCCATTCAGAGGGAAATGGAGCAGCCCAATGATTCTCTATTAATGGACGACTCGCTAAGTATTAATAATAGGAAGATGAGAACTCCTTAAATTTATGGCCTATTTAATTAATTGCTATAAATTTCGAGCTATCGATCTGGGATTTATTCGAAAAAAACCAAGCTTGAAAATCGACCATGATGACTTAATGATATGGGTTGCTGTTCACCCGTTGTTTCATTCAAAAAACTTGGGATGTCGTAAGAGTCTTTAATTATGCGGTACTTTTGAAGCAATCTTTTGCCTATAAAAGCCTGATAACGATCGTTCTCGCAATTACTATCGACCAAATCGCTCTCAATAAATGTATGAAGATTATTAAAAGCTGTATAGTGAGTGACTGCAGCCGAATGAACAAGGTCTGTATTTAAAATGCTTTTGCTTAAATAAGTCAGGCCTTCATAATCTATTTGTCCAGTCGCACCATTCGCACTAATCAACAAGTGGCTGCAAAGGATACTTTTCGGCCGAAACATTCTAGTCAATTGTTGACGAAAGTGCGCCTTATAACATGCCTCCTTCATGCTCCACAAAAGCCAAACCATTTGATGGGGATCAATAGAATCATAAATTAAACGTTGCTCTTCCAATCGGAATACTTTATCGAGATACCCTCTTCTAAGCCAGTTACTTTCAAAGTGAGCTTTCTGAAGGTCGACAATGTCGTTGCCGATCATTTTTCTTTCAATTTTGATTGAATGATATCTAGCGCAGCTCCAACATTCAGCATTCGTTCCATCGATTCATTGTCGATAATGATGTCAAAGGATTCTTCAACATCCAAAATCACATCCACCAAGTTTGCAGAATTTATTTTAAGATCTGAAATAAAGTCGGTCTTCTCATTCAAATTTTCCAATGCGTGCAAATTTTGCGCATAAATGGAAACAATAGGCTTTAATTTAATGATTAGCTCTTCTCGGGTCATCATTGAGGTATTTTTTTAAAATTATACATGCATTTACATCCCCAAAACCAAAACTTGCCTTAGCCAAAGTTGTTACATTCTTCTTTATCAAGGTCTGCGGAACTCTTGTTTGGCAAATTAGCGTTGAAATTATTGGACTTAGATCTTCACAATTTCGATTTGGAAATATAAACCCCTCATATATTTGTAAGACTGATGCTACACATTCGATGCTGCCTGCAGCACTAAGGCAATGCCCAGTTAGGGATTTCAACGAGTTAATATACGGAAAATCGGCACCATTTATTCCCAGTGCATGGGTCCAGTTTTCTATCTCAAGGGAGTCTTTGGAAGTAGCCGTCAAATGACCGTTTATTGCGTTAATATCCTTCGCAGTAATACAGGCACTCGCGATAGCACCTTGAATACATCGCTGTACGGCTTCGCTATTCGGTGCAGTCATCGATCCCGTACCACGCTGGCCGCCGGAATTCACATATCCACCTCCTATCTCAGCATAAATCCTCACGCCCCGTTCCAGTGCACTATCTAAAGACTCTAGTAAAAGCGCGCCGGCACCACTACCCGGAACGAAGCCGCTTGCCGATTCACTCATTGGCCTAGACCCGGTTTCGGGAGAATGATTGTGCTTATAAGTACAAACTTTCATGGCATCGAAACCACCCCAAATATAAGGGCCACTATCGCTAGTGCTGCCCGCTAAAATTCTTTTCGCTCTGCCTGATTTAATCAATTCATAGCCCATTATAAGAGCTTCCGTACCTGTTGAGCACGCCGAAGAATTGGTAGTCACCTGATTCCCTAGCCCTAGCTTACCGCCTAAATATGCGCTAATGCCACTTGTCATCGTCTGTGCAACGGCGGTGCTTCCTAATCTGCGAATTTGTAAACTATCCAATTTATAAATAGATTCTCTCAACTTTTCGACCCCCGATGTTCCGGCCCCAAATATAGTTCCACTGTCCCAGTCCGGCTTTTCATGATCGAAAGACAGCCCCGCATCTTCCCAAGCATCTAAGCCGGCAATTACTCCGTATAAAATGCCGCTACTATTAAAGTTTCGAAGCTCTAGCGGAGTAAAATAACGTAAAGAAAGCTCTTCACTTATTTCCGGACAGCCCGCAATCTGACATGAAAATTGTAATTCTTCTAACTTTGCGATTCGCCGAATACCAGAAGTTCCGTTCTTGATTGCATTATTGAATTCATGCAAACCAACTCCATTCGGCGCAACAACGCCCATTCCAGTAATGACAACTCGGTTAGCCATATAACCTATCTGTAACCATTCCTGCAATGGTTCCCTTGCAGACTACTTCGTCTTTCTCGTTCCGCATTTCAACCTTGCAATTCAGTTTTTTAAACCTAAAATAAACTTTCTCACAGCTAACAGTGACCTTTTCTCCTGGAAAAACTGGCTTTAGAAAGTCGATAGCAGTGGAAGTCAGCATCACGTGAGAGGGAACGCTTGAGTCTGCTTTAGACGATAAATAAATACCCAAACAAACTAAGCCTATCTGAGCCATTGTCTCTGTTAAAATAACACCAGGGGTTACCGGGTAGTCTTTAAAATGCCCTTTATAGAATTCCAAATCCTTATTAAACGTATAGGAGCCAGTTACTCCATTTTCATCAATATGACTGATCTCATCTACAAATAAAAAAGGCGCAGTATAGGGTAACTGTTGAAGTATGTCTTGGTTTTTCATCAGAATAATTTGTTTGAAAGTGGCAACGAAGCTATCATGAGTGAATTATTCATTTCGGTTTGTGACTGTTGTAAACTCATGATGGTTTCATCAGATATAATTTGTTCGTTATTAAAATTAACAGCAAGCTATAAATTATTTTTTATAATATTAACCTATGTTCTTTTTACCCATTGATATAGTTGAATCTGAGTAACCATCTGTTAATAATTTCAGCGTTAACAAATACCCTCACCGCCATTTACCGGAATAGTTGCGCCACTCACCCATGACGCTTCATCCTTGCATAAAAGATAAACCATACCAGCAACATCCTCGGGTGTCGTCAGTCGTTTAAAAGGATTGCGTTGTATGCTTAATTTAATTAAATCCTCACTTCCTGGGATTTTCTGTAAAGATGGAGTGTCCGTCACTCCTGCTTGTATACAATTTGCACGAATGCCAAAAGTCGCAAACTCCAAAGCAATATTTCGAGTTATAGCTTCCAGTGCAGCCTTTGCTGCTGACACTGCGGCATAGTTCCTCCATGCTTTGTGGCTACCCTCGCTGGTAAAAGAAATAATGCGAGCATCCGCAGCAAAAAGTCCTTGTATAAAAACATCCAAAGTCCAACTGTATAAACTAATCGCCATATTCTCGATTGTAATTTTGAAATCATCAAATTGAAGTCCATTAGCTTTCTCTGTACTCAATTCATCTTTAGTCATCGCTTTCAAATTTCCTTTTGCAATACTATGAAGTAAACAACGAACGGAACCTAGATCATCCATTTTTTCCTTTAGTTGGATTAATGCTGCCAATCTTTTATCTTCATTAAGCACATCGGCATTAAAAGACAGGAAATCAACTCCATATGATTTTATCTCTTCGAAATCCAAATTGATCAGCTCCATTTCTACCCTTGTATTTTGATGAATGATACAGATATTCATTCCATGCTTGGCCAGTTTCTTTGCTGAAGCGAGTCCCAAGCCGCTACTGCCACCCAAAACAATTGTCCAATACCGATATTTTTCGAATTCTTTTACCATTTCAGTAGTATTTTTTGAGCCGAAAATCCTGGCCCAAAACTTAGTAACAAACCCGTTCTGCCGTCAACATATTCTCTTTCCATAAAACGTTCCAACACATATAACACCGTTGCGCTTGACATGTTTCCGTATAACCTTAAAACCTCTTTAGTATCCTCAATATTTTTTCCGAATGCTCCAAAAAGATGCTCCACAACCTGAACAATCTTCTTTCCCCCAGGATGAAATATCAGGTAATCAATATCTTCAATAGACAACTTATTCTTCTGTAGAAAAGGATAAATTATCGTGGAAAAATGAGAGGCAATTGTTTCAGGAACATTGATATCCAATACCATTCGAAGTCCGGTATTGGTCAAGTCAAAGCCCATCAAATATTCAGAATTATAAAAATGATACATTTCTTCGTCTATTATTTCAGGACCTTTATCTTCTTCCGATGATGATAATAAGACACATGCCGCCCCGTCTCCAAAGATGGCGGCACTTACTATATTTGCCATTGAAAAATCATCCAATTGAAAGGTGGCCATAGGAGACTCTAATGCAATTACCGCCGCCCTTTTGCCCGGATTAGCCTTAAGAAAGTTTTTAGCATAAATCATTCCCGCCACACCTGCCGCACAGCCCATTTCCGTTACAGGAAGTCGGACGATATCTCGCCGAAGATTTAATTCATTGATCAGGTAGGCATCAACCGAGGGGATCATGATGCCCGTACAACTTACGGTAATAATATAATCTAAATCATGAGGCTGCCAATTTGCTTTTTCTATGGCTTCTTTCAAACAAGTCGCTCCCAATTGTATAATTTCCCTAACATAAATTTGATTTCGTTCTGCAAACGAAAGCTTTGTAAAGACATCCTCGGGCGACATAATGGAATAACGTTGATCAACAGCTGCGCTTTCAAATATTTTTTTAACCTTTCTGATAAACCGAAGGTCCTGCCCTTCTAACCAACCGTCAATAAAAGGGATAATTTCCCTTGTAGTGCGGGTATATAAAGGCAAAGCTTTGGAAACTGTTTTTATCTTTACGCTCATACGTTCGTAATTATCCATTGGTAACGGAATGCCCACTTCCACTTTAGAGTAGATATAAAGCCTAATTGTTCCGAAAAAGCCATCAGCTCCCTTCTTTTAAATCCTTTAAGAATCGACAATAAGCCATCTTCTCGAGACATCGTATTCAGTCGAAAAATAAAACAAACCATTTGAAACAAGCGATACGCTAAGGCGCTTCTTTGTAAATCGTTAATAACTATACCCACATTGGCATTTATTTTTAAGGTAGAAAGGATTTTTAAGATTTCTTTATCATCAAAGTGATGCAAGGTCAACGTGCAAAGAAAAACATCCGCTTTGATGCTCGAAAACTGATCTCCTGTTATATCCGTTTTCAGATAATCAATATTAGGATAATCTTTAGACAGGCTTCTTGCGTAAATTAAAGTGTGTTCATTCGCATCAATACCTGTTAATTTCAATTTTAGATTGTTTTTCGATCCATAGGCTGCCACTCGTCGCAACATATCTCCATTCCCGCAACCCATATCGATTATAGAAAGGTCCCTTTTTAATGAAGTATCTTTAAGTAAGGTTTTAATACCTTGCAAAGTAATGTGGTTGCCGCCTAGATATTGATTAATTTGGGCAAGCCGATCCAATGAATCACGTATTACTTGCCCTTCTAAGTCGAAATCATCCATATTTTCAATAGAAACTGATCGGTGAGCAGTATCAATTGCCATCGCTTTTAAATTTGAATAGGTTTTCCATGCGTTTGTTTAATTATTAAAGGAAGTAATGCAGGGAAGCTGTTTAATGCCTTCACTATAGGCTCAGTCAACTTTTCCTCGTTAAAAGCTTTTGCTATAACTTTCCCGATTTGCAGACGTCTCTTAAAGTGCTTATTCCACTCCTTTACATAATTCTCTTCGAATTGCTTTCTTGAAGGTGACTTGTTATTAAAAAAAACGATTGTACTTTCTGCACAAATCTTAGCACTATGAATAGCCATCGCCATACCATTGCCACACAAAGGATGAATCAATCCTGCCGAATCTCCAATCATTATAATGTGGTTTTCGACGATTTGTTTTTCGGCGAACGATATTTGACCAATTGCCAACGGGTTATCCATTATTCTTTCGCAATTTTGAAAAACTTCTTTCAAAAGTGGATTTTTACATAATACCTCTTGTCTGTGTGTATCGATGTCTCTATATTCTTTAAAAATATTATAATCAGTTAAATAACAAATATTGATCTTATCGCCCTCTACTCGGGAAACCCCACAATACCCTCCTTTAAAATTGTGTAATGCGACTAAGGTGCTGGGGAATGTCCCCCGATAATGAGCCTTAACGGCTAGCCAAGGTGACTTTTTAAGAATGAATCTGCGGCCCAACTTCTGATCTAGAATTTCTCGTTTACCATAGGCTCCAACTACAATCCTAGATTTAATTATGCCATAATATTTTGTATAAATCGTAAATTCATCATTTGCAAAATTTACATTTTCGACAAGATCTTCCAAAATTATACAACCGCGTTTTTGAGCTAATTGAAATAGATAATTGTCTAGCACGTATCGACTGATTCCAAATCCTCCTAAGGGTAAAGAGCAAGTTATCACCTGACCAGAAGACGAAGACAAGAGCAATTCAGAAATCTTAATGGCTTCCAAATTATTCAGATCGACGCCCAACCAAGATAAATAAGGATACACCTCATTAGATAGGTATTCCCCACAAACCTTATGTTTTGGATATGTATTTTTCTCAATTAGCGTTACTTTAAATCCTTGTTTCAATAGGTGCAAAGCATTAGTTAAACCCGCTAAACCACCGCCGATGATAACAATATCTACTTTGGAATCCATATTTTATCCATTCATGACAATTGGCACCTTCAAATCCAAATCCAATTCTCGATTAAGTTGCTTAATAAAATAAGCAGCAAGCAAAGGAGACTCTATTTCAATATTTTGATGTACAAAAAAATGCAACGAGCGCATCCCATCTTTCCTCCATTGCTTTATACGGTTTACCCAATCATCTAACCGAGTGTAATCAGTTGAATGATTGGCTCCCACATATCGTATGAAAACATCGGGAGATGTGAGACGCATATGTAGCAAATCCCTTCGACCAGCAGTATCAACGATAATTGCAATTTTTTCTTCCTTATCCAATAGATCCGACATCTGATCACTGTACTCACTATTATTAAACCATTCCTGGTTTCGTACTTCAACGGCTAAAGGCATTCCCTTCGGAAAGGCTTTAATAAAATCTTGTAGGCGGTCTAAATCTTTCGGTTTAAAATTGTCATGGAGTTGTAGAAAGGGTATTCCAAGGGTACTTTCAAAATTGCTGATAGCGTCACAAAACGCTGTCAAGCTATCTTCTATATTAGACAATCGACTATAATGACTAATTCCCCTCGGTATTTTAGGGTAAAACTTGAACGCCTCTGGTACTTTGTCTCTCCATGTCTTCACTTGATTAATAGACGGTGGATTATAAAAAGTAGCGTTGAGTTCAATTGAATTAAACTGACTAGCATAATATATCAGTTCATCCTTTATTCCTCGCGGGTAAAAACCTTTCAAGTCTTTTCTGTTCCATTTTGCTAATCCCACATATACTTCAAAAGGTTGATCACTTTTATGATTGCTCAGCATCTTTTTAGTATCAGGATGATCATGAGGAAGTGTGAAATCTATATTTTCGGGGTGTTCAACTTTGCCAAATATCATTTTTATTTATTTCAACTTATATCCTTAACAGATGTGATCGTTTAAAGTTTATTCGAGCGAATAAACAATTAAAAAAGCATGAAGAACCTCTTTTTATCATAACTCCATTCTCCAATGATCACCCTAAGGTCTCAATTTATATTTTGAATCCAAAAATACTGCCTCTTTCATTCTTATTTTATAACTTTGAATCGAATTAATCAAAAAAATATTAACATAAATGCAATTAAACGCTTTTTGCCTCTATATTAATTAACCGATTAACAACAATTGCTTGATTATTTTATTATATTATCAACAAAACGACAAATAACATGAAAAATAGCTTCATTATAACATCGGTTATTATCTTATTAGCTCTCCTAGTCATAAGCTACTGGTGGCCAGCTATTCTCTGGTCTCTAATCATTCTTTTACCGGTTTTTGCGCTTGGGATATTCGACGTTTACCAGTCTCCCCGTGCGATTCGAAGAAATTTTCCGATTTGGGGGCGACTGAGATACGTAATGGAAGATTTACGCCCAAAAATATACCAGTACTTTATCGAAAGCGATACCGATGGCAAACCCTTTAGCCGCATCCATAGAAATGTTATATATCAACGTGCAAAACGTGAAATGGACACCACTCCATTTGGAACACAGTTGGATGTTTATGAAAACAACTATGAGTGGCTAAATCATAGTATTAATGCGTTGCCGATGACGACGATAAACAAAGATCCGCGAGTAACTGTTGGAGGGCCAGATTGCACTCAGCCCTATTCAGCCAGTGTGTTCAATATTTCGGCCATGAGTTACGGCTCTTTAAGTAAAAATGCAATTGCAGCATTAAACGAAGGAGCTCAAATTGGAAATTTTGCCCATAATACAGGCGAAGGATCTATTAGTGACTATCATCTTCATGGTGGCGACTTAATATGGCAAATTGGAACAGGCTACTTTGGATGTCGCTATCCAGATGGCAATTTCAATCCAGAAGCCTACCAAAAAAAGGCAACTTTGCCACAAGTAAAGATGATTGAGGTAAAACTCTCACAAGGCGCTAAGCCTGGCCACGGTGGAATGCTGCCTGCAAAAAAAGTTTCGGAAGAAATAGCTAGAATCCGCTTAGTAGAAATGGGCAAAGATGTGGACTCCCCTTCTGCGCATAAAGCCTTCTCAACTCCGCTAGGCTTATTAGCTTTCATAAAACAACTCCGTGATTTATCCAATGGGAAACCAGTTGGTTTTAAATTATGTATCGGACATAAAAGCGAGTTTATAGCCATCTGTAAAGCGATGGTGGAAACCAAAATTTATCCTGATTTCATTACGGTCGATGGAGGTGAAGGAGGAACTGGCGCGGCACCATTAGAGTTCTCAAACCACGTGGGAATGCCGTTACGCAACGCTTTAGCTTTCGTATACGATGCATTAACTGGTTTTGATCTCAAAAAACATATAAAAATAATCGCTTCTGGCAAAGTAACAAACGGATTTGATCTTGTTAGAAACTTTGCTTTAGGCGCGGATATGTGTAGCAGTGCCAGAGGCATGATGATGGCTTTAGGTTGTATTCAAGCTCTAGAGTGTAATAAAAACACGTGTCCAACCGGTGTAGCTACTCAAAATCCAAGACTCGTTAGAGGCTTAGTCGTTGAAGATAAGAAACACAGAGTTGCTAACTACCATAATGAAACTGTAAAAAGCGCATCTGAATTGATGGCCGCAGCTGGTATTCAACACCCTGATGATTTACACCGTGTTTTCATCCAACGAAGAATCTCACCGGATCGCGTGCTCACTTACTTAGACAGCTATCCTTATATTCCAAAAGGCAGTTTACTTCAGGAGCCATATGCAAAGCAGTTTGAAGTAATTATGGCAATTAGTAGTTCCGAATCATTCACTCCAAACTATAAAAACTTAAATTGGGATGAATTAGCCTGGGCAAGAAAACCGCTCTCAAACTGACATAGGCATTAGGTGATAGGTATTGGGTGATAGGTATTAGGATGGTCTTTACGCACCAGATTTAAGCAATCTCAAGGGCTCTAATAAACTCTTACCAACTCCTCAGATGAGCTCCTTGCATCGCTCGAGGATGACAAGCGTATTAACAACCCTGTTCGTTTACCTCCAGTTTGTACGGACAAATGGATGTTAATACGCTTGTCCTTTTTAGCACGTTTATCATGCTAAAAAGGACAAGCATCTCTCTTATGAAACTCGCTAGTTATTTTGGCGAAACATAGCGCCGACATTCGGAACAATACCTAATACCCAACACCCCTCGCCTAATAAAGTATTTTTATATACCTTTAGCAACGCAAAAATAAAAGCACACATTTTTTATGAATACATTTAAAATCGGACTACTTGCAAGAGTAATTATTGCCATTGTTTTAGGAATTGGAGCAGGTTTTATATTTCCAGATTTTCTTTCGAGAATATTTATGACCTTCAATGGTCTATTTAGCAACTTTTTAAACTTTATAGTACCCTTAATTATTCTAGGCCTTATAGCTCCGGGAATTGCCGAACTAGGTAAAAATGCGGGTAGACTCCTTATTTTAACCTCTCTCATCGCTTATGGATTTACAATATTTACCGGTTTTTTCACCTACATATCAAGTTCCTTTTTCTTACCAAAAATCATAAGCACCTCAGATAAAATACCAAGTGTGGCAGAAGTAGGAAAAGTATTAGAACCTTACTTCTCTTTAGATATGCCCCCAGTAATCGAGGTAATGAGTGCATTAATATTGGCGTTTACCCTAGGTTTAGGTGTTGCGTTTATTAAAGGGCAAGCATTAAAACATGGGCTTGAAGAGTTCAGAGACATCATTAACGATTTAATCAATGCAGTTATTATTCCCATACTGCCGTTTTATATATTTGGTATCTTTTTAAATATCACCCATTCAGGACAAGTAGGTAGTATTCTAGCTGTATTCTTTAAGATCATCATACTCATTTTTATTCTTACCGTAATTCTGCTGCTTTTGCAATTTATCTTGGCAGGTTTCATTGCAAAGAAAAACCCATTTACATCGTTAAAAATTATGCTGACTGCATATACAACTGCATTAGGGACCCAGTCTTCAGCAGCCACGATTCCTGTGACGTTAAAACAAACCATAAAAATGGGTGTTGATGAAGATATTGCGGATTTTGTAATTCCTTTATGCGCTAACATCCATTTGTCTGGAAGCATGTTAAAAATAACGGCCTGTGCAATGACCATTATGATATTAAATGGTACTCCTATTGACACAGAAGTGTTTATAGGATTTATTTTCATGCTTGCAATAACAATGGTAGCCGCACCAGGGGTACCAGGAGGTGCTATTATGGCTGCTTTAGGAGTGCTCTCCTCGGTGTTGGGATTCAATGAGGAAGCCTTAGGCTTGATGATCGCGCTTTATATTGCGATGGATAGCTTTGGAACAGCCTGCAATGTCACCGGCGATGGATCAATAGCTTTAATTATTAACAAAATTTATAAAAAGGAAATTGAATCGCAAGAAAGCAGCATGGTATAACAAGACACAAGTGAAGATGAGATTCATAAACTAGCTGCAATCGAACTTATATAAAAAAACACTATATTAAAACCTTAATATTTTAATCTAATACCTATGCCATCATTTGATATTGTGAGCAAGATTGACGCTCAAACGCTAGACAACGCCATTAACAATGCTAAAAAGGAAATTCTAAATCGCTATGATTTTCACACCTCAAAAAGCACGATTGAACATGATAAGAAAACCAATATCATTACCATTGTCACCGAAGATGAAATGAAGCTGAAGGCTATCACCGATTCCATTATTTCTCGGATGATTAAGCAAGGTTTAGATGCAAAAAGCTTGGATTTCGGAAAAGAAACCTACGCTTCGGGAAACATGATTCGAAAGGAAGTAAGCATAAAAGAAGGCATCGATAAAGAAACTGCAAAAAAAATAGTAGCCAAGATAAAAGACAGTAAAATAAAAGCTCAGGCCTCCATAATGGAAGATCAGGTGAGAGTCCAAAGTAAAAACATTGATGACCTCCAAAAGGTTATCTCGTTATGCCGCGGTGAAGACTTTGACCAACCTCTTCAATTTATTAATATGAGGAATTAATTTTTTGTCTGAAAGGCAGTAATCGCTATCAAAAAAGGATTCGTAAAAAGAATCTACCTGATTCTACCTTCTTAGATTTGTTTTTTGAATAACATAGTGAAACGATTTTTTCTAAAAGATTCGTTAAAAAAATTATTTGTTTCTGAGTAACCTGACATGCTAAAAGCCTGGTTAAAAATCAATTGAGCATATTCCCTACGTTCATTATAACCCTGTACAGCATCGGATCTGGCAGGGTTTTAACATTTCTTAACAAATGATTAATAAAGATTAAGTAAAATTGTTGAATGGAAGATTTAAAGACTAGGTATTATAAACACATTTTTCGGTTGTAAAATCTAAACTTTCTAGTTTGAAAACTTTTGTTTATTGTATATTTGATTCTTCTTTAATTTTTACAATTCATTATGAATAAAATAGTAAAATCCTTATCACTAGCTACTTTCTCACTTTTATTGCTATTTTCATGTAACAATGTTACAAAAAGCGAAAGCGCGAGTGACGCTCCAATCTTAGATTATAAGGTAGTGACTGTCTTCCCGCAATCCGCTACTTTAAAAAGCAATTATCCTGCTACCATTGAAGGAGAACAAAATATAGAAATCAGACCTAAGATAGATGGTTTTATAGAATCAATCTATGTAGATGAAGGTGCTGTTGTCAAGAAAGGGCAGCGTTTGTTTAAAATAAATGCTCCGCAGTATGAACAGGAAGTTCGAACTGGAAAAGCTGCGATAGAAATTGCACAAGCGAGCGTCAATTCTGCTCGAATGGACGTCGACAAAGTTCGTCCTCTGGTTGAAAAGAACATCATTTCTAAATTCGAATTAGAATCCGCAGAGTTCAATTTACAAGCAAGAGAAGCACAACTCGCCCAAGCCAAAGCTTCGTTAGCAAATGCAACCACAAATTTAGGGTATACACTGATTACTAGTCCTGTTAATGGAGTGGTCGGCACACTTCCTTATAAAATCGGGAGCTTGGTTAATAGCAATACGCCATTACCTTTAACTACCGTGTCCAACATTGCGAACATTTATGCTTATTTCTCGATAAACGAAAAGCAGTTGTTGGAGTTTTCTGAAGATTCAGGAAAATCTATGCAAGGCGATCTTTCTTCCCTACCTGAGGTTTCTCTCATCCTTGCCAATGGTTCTTTATTTTCTCAGCAAGGAAAGATTGAAGCGACTAGTGGGGCAATAAACACAGCTACTGGTTCCATTCGTGTAAGGGCTACGTTTCCAAATCCCAATAATATAATCAGAAGTGGAAGTAGCGGTGTGGTGGTTATTCCGTTGATCATAGATTCAGCGATTGTCATCCCTCAAAAAGTCACTTATGAGATACAAGGAACAAAGTTTGTATACGTAGTGGAGGAAGATAATACGGTATCCAGTAGGGCCATTGCCGTAATGGACAATAATGATGGTCAATTTTACGTAGTAACAGAAGGCTTAACTAAAGGAGATAAAATTGTATTAGAAGGACTAGGTACTTTACGTGATGGAGCAGCCATCAAACCGGTGGAAGTAACCAATACAGACAGTCTTTATAAAGGGATCGATAATAAGGATTAAACTAATGCTTTCTCTTCAAAATTTAATAATTAAAATATATGTTTAATCGTTTTATAGAAAGACCGGTATTAGCGACAGTAATTTCCATTCTAATTGTATTATTAGGTTTGCTTGGCCTATTCACTTTACCGGTTTCCCAATATCCTGATATTGCGCCTCCTACTGTTGTTGTATCTGCTAACTATCAAGGTGCTAATGCTGAAACTGTATTAAGCAGTGTGGTTGTTCCTTTAGAGGAGCAAATTAACGGAGTAGAAGATATGGCTTATATGACCTCTTCTGCTGGGAATAACGGTAGTGCAAGAATCAGTATCGTTTTCAAAACAGGTACAGATCCAGATATTGCTGCCGTAAACGTGCAAAACAGGGTGGCGAGAGCTACGAGTATGCTTCCTCAAGAAGTGACACGTGCCGGCGTTTCCACTTTTAAAACACAAAGTAGTAACTTGGTGATTTTTTCTCTTTATAGTGAAGACCCCGCTTATGACCAAACCTTCCTTCAGAATTATGCAGAAATAAACATCATCCCACAAATTAAACGAGTATCCGGTGTGGGAGAAGCACGCGCTTTCGGACAACGAGATTATGCCATGCGGATTTGGTTGAAACCAGATATTATGGCTGCTTATGGCCTAATACCATCAGATATAAGTGTGGCACTAGCGGAACAAAATATCGAAGCTGCACCCGGGCAATTTGGCGCCGAAGGAAATCAATCGTTTGAATACGTCATAAAATACAAAGGTAGGCTCGCCAATACCAGTGAATTCGAAAATGTTATTATCCGTTCTACCGGTGATGGTCAAGTTTTAAGATTAAAAGATGTAGCTCGTATTGAATTAGGAGCACAGGGATATGGTGGCAATTCCAGCACCAATGGCAATCCCTCTGTTGGGGTCGCCGTAAGTCAGACAGCCGGCTCTAACGCTCAAAATGTAATCGAAGGAACTTTAGAGATTTTAGAGGAAGCTTCAAAATCGTTTCCTAAAGGGATCAGTTACACCAATCTCGTTAACGCCAATGAGTTTTTAGATGCTTCTATATCCAAGGTAGTGAGCACCTTGATTGAAGCTTTTATCTTGGTTTTTTTAGTAGTCTTTATCTTTTTACAAGATTTCCGATCTACTTTGATTCCTGCCATCGCCATTCCTGTGGCTATTATTGGTACGTTCTTCTTTTTAAATCTATTTGGCTTTACGATTAACCTGTTGACGCTATTTGCCTTACTCCTCGCCATTGGAATTGTGGTGGATGATGCGATTGTAGTGGTTGAGGCCGTCCATGCCAAACTGGAACAAGGCTATACCGATCCAGTTAAAGCCTCTAAAGATGCAATGAATGAGATCACTGGTGCAATAATATCCATTACTTTGGTGATGGCGGCCGTATTTGTTCCTGTGAGTTTCATTTCAGGTTCAGCGGGAGTGTTTTATAAACAATTTGGACTGACCTTGGCAATCGCCATTCTTTTGTCGGCAGTAAATGCGTTAACCCTCTCCCCTGCTTTATGCGCCTTATTTCTAAAACCGCATAAAGAAGAAGATAAAAAGAAAAACTTCTTGCAGCGGTTCTTTGCAGCTTTTAACGTTGCTTTCCACGCAACCACGTTAAAATATCGTAATGCAGTTTCCTTTTTAATTCATAGAAAATGGATTGCGATAACAGCAATTGCTGCCTTTGCTGGAATATTCTATTACCTATCTGTTACCAGTCCTACCTCTTTTGTGCCCAATGAAGATACCGGTTCAATCATGGCAGATATAGCGTTGCCAGCTTCAGCCTCAGTAGAAAGGACTGAAGAAATCATGTTAGAAGTGGAAAAGATGGCTCGTTCCATCCCTGAGATTCAAAACATCTTGAAAGTGTCGGGAAGAGGAATGATAAGTGGAACGGGAAGTAATTATGGAATGGTGATTATTAAACTCAAACCTTGGTCTGAACGAAAAGAGAAACATCAAAGTATTGATGCCATCATTGGCCAATTGTTTGCCAAAACAAGCGGAATACGTGAGGCGAGAGTTATTTTCTTCGCTCCCCCTTCTATTCAAGGCTTTGGTGTTTCAGGTGGGTTTGAATTCCAGTTGCAAGATCGAGAAGGTCGCGACATCTCTACTTTTAGTAAAGTAGGAAATGATTTCATCGCCGAATTAAACCAACGACCAGAAATTCAATTTGCGTCAACTTCCTTTGATGTCAGTTTCCCTCAATATCAAATTGATGTGAACGTGGAGAAAGTGAAAGAAGCAGGCTTAACGGTAAATGACATTTTAGGAACTATGCAAGGTTATTATGGAGGTATTTATGCTTCTAACTTTAATCAATTTGGAAAGCAGTATAGAGTCATGTACCAAGCGGAACCTGAATACCGCGCCAACCCTGAAGGTCTTAATAACATTTATGTTCGAAACTCTGATGGCGTCATGGCTCCTATTACTGGCTTCATTACTTTATCAAGAGTATATGGACCACAATCCATTTCTAGGTTTAACCTTTATACCTCAATGGGAATCAACGGGTCACCGAATCCTGGTTATAGCTCCGGTGATGCCATTAATGCCATTAATGAGGTTGCCGCACAGAGCTTGCCCGTAGGTTATGCCTTTGAATTCTCTGGAATGACCAGAGAGGAAATTTCTGCAGGAAGCCAAACTTTTTTCATCTTTACCTTAGTGATTATCTTCGTTTTCTTATTGTTGAGTGCACAATACGAAAGCTACCTTGTTCCGTTTGCGGTATTATTTTCACTCCCTATTGGCTTGGCCGGAACCTATATTTTCGCTACTATTTTTGGAATTGCGAATAGCATTTATTTGCAAATTACCCTGATCATGCTGGTAGGCTTATTGTCTAAGAACGCAATTCTTATTGTTGAGTTTTCATTAGCAAGGAGGCGAAATGGAATGCCTATTGTAAAAGCAGCATTGGAAGGAGCGCAAGCACGTTTTAGGCCAATTTTGATGACTTCTTTCGCTCTTATTTTCGGACTTACGCCTCTAATGTTGGCGACTGGAGCGGGAGCCGTCGGAAACAGTTCAATTGGTACAGGTGCTATTGGAGGTATGCTTATCGGAACACTATTAGGAGTATTTGTGATTCCGATATTATTTATCATTTTCCAAGGTTTACAAGAGCGGATAAGTGGCGTACCGAAGCAAATAGAAGAATATAGAAACGGCAATAAAAGGAATGATGTTTAAGATAAATAGTATGTGTATTCGAATTTCAAAAGCTGTAGTGTTGGTTTCGGTTATTGCCTTAACTGTATCATCATGCCGTATAACGAAGCCCTATGTAGAGCCTGCTGCTCCAGCCGAAGAACTGTATAGAGATGTTGTAACCACGGATACCAATACCATTGCCACTCTTCCTTGGCAAGAAATCTTTACGGATGATCCTTTACAAACTCTAATAGAAACAGGTATAAAAAACAATTTTGATTTGCTTTCTGCCTATTCAAGAATTCAGGCTGCCCAAGCTTTTTATTCGCAAAGTAAATCAGCTCTACTCCCTAGCTTAAACCTACTTGGAAATGTTGAACACAGCAATTCAACTCAATTTCAATTAGGCTTTAATTCCACTTGGGAGATTGATATCTGGGGGAAATTAGGAAGTGCTAAGCGTGCTGAGTTGGCTAATTTACTACAAACAGAAGCTGCTGCAAAAGCCATACAAACAGGTTTAGTAAGCACCATTGCTACCTATTATTACCAGCTCCTAGCATTAGATAAACAGCTTGTTATCACTGAGCAAACTGTCGAAAACTGGAAAGCTACCGTTATCACGATAAGCGCATTAAAAGAAGCAGGAAGGGTAACTGAAGCCGCTGTCGTTCAAAGTGAAGCGCAACAATATGCAGCTGAAGTAACCATTCCAGACTTAAAGCAGTCTATCAAAGAATTTGAAAATGCATTAAGCGTATTAATAGGATCTTCACCTTCAACTATCCATCGTGGTACTTTAGAAAACCAACAAATAACAACCGATTTAAGAACTGGTGTTCCTGCTCAATTATTAGCCAACAGGCCGGATGTTCAGCAAGCAGAGTTCAATCTAAGACAGTTTTTTGAGCTTACAAATGTTGCGAGAGCTTCATTCTATCCTTCAATTTCGATAACTGGCTCTGCTGGACAATACTCCAGTACATTGGGAAACTTGTTCGACCCCGCTTCTTCTTTAGCAAGAATTGGAGGGGGCTTATTACAACCCATTTTCAACAACCGGATGAATAAAACCCGATTAGAAGTTGCAAAAGCGCAACAACAAGAAGCGCTTTACAACTTTCAGTCGACTTTATTAACCGCTGGCCAAGAAGTATCCAATGCGATTTCATTATACAATACTTCGCTTGCAAAAACTAGTGTAAGAGAAAAGCAAATCGATGCCTTAGAGAAATCCGTTTCCTATTCTCAAGAACTCCTAGAAAATGGTTTTGCAATCTATACAGAAGTAATAACAGCTCGCCAGAGCCTATTACAGGCAGAGCTGGCGGAGGTCAATGACCGATTGCAGCAATTTAGATCCGTGATTGACCTTTATCGCGCATTAGGAGGCGGTTGGAGATAGAAATTCAATAAAATTTATTAAATTCCAATTGATTCTGTGCTTATGAACAACAATGTCGAACCTCAACTTAGAGCTGTCCATGTCACCCGCTATGTCACCCCCCTGCGGGAAGGAGGCTCTATGCCGGCAATTATTGAAGCTGATGATGGATTTCTTTATGTGCTGAAGTTTAGAGGTGCTGGACAAGGCGAGCGGGCACTTATTGCAGAACTCATTGGCGGAGAAATTGCACGTGCGTTAGGGTTTAAAGTTCCAGAGTTAGTTCTCGCCAATTTAAGCGATGACTTTGGAAGAACTGAACCCGATGAAGAAATCCAGGACCTTTTACAATTTAGCGTTGGCCTCAACTTAGGCTTACATTACCTCGCTGGCTCCATCACCTTTGACCCTGTTGTAAACAAGGTAGATGAAATGACTGCCTCTAAAATTGTTTGGATGGATAGTCTTCTAACCAATGTTGACCGGACAGCCAGAAACACGAACATGCTCATTTGGAATAAAGAGTTGTGGCTTATCGATCACGGGGCGTCCTTATATTTTCATCACTCTTGGGATAAATGGGAAGAACAGGCAAAACGGCCTTTTGTACAGATCAAGAACCATGTTTTGTTAGCAGAAGCCTCGAAGCTTAGTGTTGTTGATCAGGAGCTTAGCGCTATCCTAACGGAAGAAAGAATACAATCAATCGTTGCCTTAATTCCAGATGATTGGCTTCTTAACGATGATTCTTTTGAAACGCCTGATGAATTTAAGGAAGCATATGCAAAATTTTTAAATACAAGAATTAAGCATTCTGAAATATTTGTGAAGGAGGCGGAGAATGCAAGAAAATAACCTATTTGAATACGCAGTAATCCGATTGGTTCCGAGAGTAGAACGCGAAGAATTTTTAAACGTAGGAGTTATTCTCTTTTGCAAGAGAAAAGACTTCCTAAAAGTTTTGTATTCCATTAATGAAAGTAAAGTTAATGCCTTCTCTAGCGAGATTGATCTCGAAGAATTCAAAGCGCATTTAATGGCCTTCAATGAAATTGCATTAGGTGGTAAAAGTTCAGGACCCATTGGAAAACTAGAAACCGCAGAGCGCTTTAGATGGTTAACAGCGACCAGAAGCACAATTTTACAAACTTCAAAAGTTCATCCTGGTTTGTGTAAGAATTTGGAAGAAACGCTTAACCAACTTTATAATGAACAGGTTTTATAATTTCAGATAATTGGAGCCTCTTATCAATGTAAAAAACAATGCCTTATCTTTTTAAACCGATAAGGCATTGACTTTGGTTAAAAAAACCTACAAATCGTTCAACCAATCAACAACTTGATCTCTGGTTTTTCCAGTCTTTTGTTGTAAACGGCCAACTAATTCGTCTTCTTTTCCTTCTTCATATAACAGGTCATCATCAGTTAAGTCAGCATACTGTTGCTTTACTTTCCCTTTAACTTCATTCCATGCACCTTTTAACTTTAAATTTGACATATCCTTTGGTTTTTAAAAATTAACAATTACTACTCTATTAACGGATTTTAGGGGTGAAATGTTTGGTCCTCCAATTTTTTTCAAATAAAATCATAGTGATACCCCTTTCTAGACATGCCTAGAAAGGCTTGCAAAGGTGTTTGTTAATTTGTATCTTTGATTCATAACCTTTGATTATGACTGCAGTAGAATTGAAAAATCTTTTAATTCATAGAATTTCAGAAATAAATGACGTAGCTTTTTTACGAGCTATTAAGACAATTCTTGATTCAAAAGCAAATACTCGCACACTCCCTTTGACGCCTCAACAGCAAGAAGATATTGGTATATCAAAAAAAGAAATAGATCAAGAATTATTTATCAGTCAAAACGATCTTGATCTTGAAATTGATGTATGGTTAAAAGAAAAATAATATGGTCTCATCGAGCCCGTATAAAACTATATGAGATACTCGAATATTATGCCAACCGCAACCGTAGCAAAGTCTATTCGGCAAAGCTATATTAGCTATTCAACAAACATATTAATCTTTTATTAACACAACCCGAGCTTGGAATTAAAACATCTACGAAAGGCATAAGAGGCCTTATTGTTTTAGATTTTATTATTTATTATGAAGTCACCGAGGATTTTATAATTGTGCATACTTTATGGCCGAGCAAGCAAAATCCGGATAGTTTAAACATTAAATAAAATCTGTATAGTTCAGATGAGGAAGTTTCTCCCCAATTAAATTCCTAATCTAGAGAATACATAATTCCTCCCAAACTATCTCAATATTCCGTAAATTGCGAAACCCAAATACAAAAAGATGAATAACCTATTTTTAAAAGAATTTGATACCCCTTTTCATAGTATCCCCTTTCAAGATATAAATCAAGAAGACTTCAAGCCTGCAATTTTAGAATTAATAAAAGAGGCAAAAAAGAAAATTGAGGCCATAGCCAATAATCCCGAACCAGCGACATTCGAGAATACGCAGTTGGCTCTAGAAGAGATAGGTAAGAAGCTAAACATAACCGCTACTACATTTTTCAACCTCCACGCTGCTGAAACCAACGACTTTTTAGAAACGTTAGCACAAGAGATATCGCCTATTTTAACCGAATACGGCAATGACATTACCTTAAACCAAGCGCTCTTTAATCGTATAAAAACGGTTTTTGACAATGTCGACAAATCCACATTAAGCAAAGAAGAATTCAGGCTGTTAGATAAAACATACAAAAGCTTCACCAGGAACGGAGCCTTGCTATCAGAGGAAGAGAAACAGAAACTAAGAGCTATCGACAAGGAATTGGCTGGCTTAACGCTAAGCTTTTCACAAAACGTTTTACAAGAAACGAACACATATAGTCTTCATTTACTAGATGAAATGGAGTTGAGCGGTATACCTGATTCTATTAAAATAGCCGCTAGGGAAGAAGCGCAAAAACGCCAATTAGAAGGTTGGGTCTTCACGCTTCATCATCCAAGCCTAGTACCTTTTTTAAAATACGCTGATAACAGAGAGCGACGAAAAGAGCTTTATTTAGCCTCTGCTCAAAAAGCTTTTAAAGACAATGAGTATAATAACGAGAAAAATATCCATCGTATTGTCGCTCTGAGGGAAGAGCGTGCTAAATTACTAGGCTTTGCTACCCATGCAGATTTTGTACTTCAAGAACGTATGGCGTCTACTCCTACAACTGTTTTCGATTTTCTTAACGATCTATTACAGAAAGCGAAACCCTTCGCCGATAAAGAAATCGAATCTTTAAAGGAGCTCTCACAAAAGGATGGCATTGACAGCATCATGCCCTTCGATCATGCTTATTATGCCGAGAAATTACGGCAAGAAAAGTATGACATTTCTGAAGAAGCCTTGAAACCCTACTTTTCTCTTTTCAGCGTTTTAGAAGCGGCCTTTACCGCGGCTGGAAAACTTTTTGGACTCAGCTTCAATAAAAGAGAAGACATCCAAACCTACCATGAAGAAGTTGAAGTATATGAAGTTCTTGAAAATGGGAAGCATAAAGCTCTACTTTATACCGATTGGCACCCCCGTGAAGGAAAACGTGCTGGGGCCTGGATGACTTCGTATAAAGGGCAATACAAGGAAGACGATACCGATCACAGGCCACATATTTCAATTGTATGTAATTTTACACGTGCTTCTGGCGATACCCCTTCCCTGCTAACCTTCTCTGAGGTGACCACTCTATTCCATGAATTTGGGCATGCTTTGCACGGGATCCTTGCCGACACTACTTTTGAAAGTCTATCGGGCACTAATGTCTATTGGGATTTTGTTGAATTGCCTTCTCAGTTTATGGAAAACTATTGCTATCAAAAGGACTTCCTTAGCAGCTTTGCAAAACATTATCAAACTGGCGAAGCATTACCAGGAGAAGAAATCGATAAAATAGTAGCTTCTTCCAATTTTATGGAAGGCTATCAAACCCTTAGACAGCTTAGCTTTGGTCTGTTAGATATGGCCTACCACACAGGAAAACTTCGCAAAGAAGAAGGCATAGAGCAATTTGAAAAGGAAACCATTTCAATATCACAACTCTATCCTACCCTTGTTGGTACCGCTCAAAGCCCTTCCTTTTCACACATCTTTGCGGGCGGATATTCCGCTGGTTATTATTCCTACAAATGGGCTGAAGTACTCGATGCGGATGCCTTTGCCTATTTTAAGGAAACAGGAATTTTCAATCCAGATACTGCACAAAAGTTTAAGACTCTTTTAAGTAAAGGTGGTACTGAAGACCCTATGCAATTGTATATTGACTTCCGCGGCCGCAAACCCGAAGCCGATGCATTATTGGAAAGAGCAGGGCTAAAAGGATAAAATACCATGTTGCTCTTTGGAGAAAGCGATCTGCAAAAATATTGCTGTCTCCAAAAAGCAATATTCTACAATCTCACTAAAAAGCAGGGCGCAAGCTCTAACATTTTACATTAAAATCAGATACTTCCAAAATTTTCTTTCTATCATTGCAAATCCATTGCGAGGATTATGAACAGAAAACTCCAATCCAAATATCAAACCCTTAAAGCTTCAGTTCTATTGCTCTGCCTAGGTTTATTGATCGTGGGTACCTGTCCTATTCAAAAGCTTCTTTTAAGTGCCGCATCAATACCTATTGAAGCACCTTCTTCAAAATCCACTAAATCTACATCACTAACCAAGAGCCATTTAACTTGTTCTCTTTATGAAGAGATGGTTAAAGCTCCTTTGGTGGAGCTAACTAAGAAAAGCAATAACATAGCTTTATATTTTGTTTTACTGAGCACAGTCCCTTTCTTATTTTCATCTTTTGGAGGAAAGCGCTCCAGTCCACCTATCAAAGGGAGGATTTTTTTGGCCTCTCCCATTCCGTTATTTCTAAAAAATCAGGTATTCATCATATAATACCACCTTATCCCCCATACACCTAGTGAGTATATCTACGCATTGAATTATGACCATGAGGCAGTGTTCAAGTCATTATCGTTACAAATGAACTTTATACTGATCACAACAAATAACTTCGCTGCTTTCATTGATGCACTAGATAAACGAATGAATAACCGATTGAATATAAATTAAGAATTACCATAGAATGCGATCAAAAAACAAAATTATCTCAAATATATTTACAGGAGTCCTGGTGGCTTTTGTAGCTGCCATGTTCTTCTTCCCATCGTTTAAAGGGAAAGTGATGCAAGGTCTAATGACCGTGGGTTTATTTCAACCCAGCATACCAGATGTTTCAAAGGAGAAGCCGACAGCAGAATTTGCGTCCAACAGTGAAAACGATAACATTTTCTTCGAAAATCATAAAGGTGAATCAATCCGACTTTCCAGTTTGAAAGGGAAAGTGGTGTTCATCAATTTTTGGGCTACTTGGTGCCCTCCGTGTATAGCAGAAATGCCTACCATACAAAATCTCTATTCAGAGTTTAAAGACAATGACAAAGTTGCCATCATCATGCTCGATGTAGACAATCAGCGTGAAAAATCACAAAAATTTATGGATAAGAGGAAATTCGACCTTCCGGTTTATACGCCGGCAAGTTCCATACCTTCCTCCTATTTAAGTGGTGCCATACCGACAACCTTGGTACTTAATAAATGGGGAAAAGTAGTCTTTAAGCATGAAGGGATGGGTGATTTTTCAAGTGAGAAATTCAAAACCTTTATCAAGGAATTGATAGCGGAATAGCGTTAATCATTGGTAAGAACTTACAGAAGAATATAAGAATGGGGTCCAACCTTCATCGTGCAATTGACCTGTAACTATTCGGGAAACAAAACCCCTGTTATTTCTTCGCATACTTTTAAAAAATTTTCTTGTTTAATGATATCGTCAGCTTCAGGATTGGAGGGTTTCTGCCTTTGATGGTAAAAAAAACACCCAGTTACCTTTGCTTCTGAATCATTGCTCGTAGCCAGCCAAACCTGTGTCTCATAGCCTTTAATCAAATCATCAGGTGCACCGCTGCCTCCCATCTTAGTTGGAACCCAACCCGGATCAAGAGCGTTAGCATAAACATCCGCCCATTTTCGTGCAATTGCTTTACATAGCATCAATATATGCAATTTTGTGTCAGAGTACGTAATACTGTCTACCTTCGTTTTAAAACTATCAAGTTTGGAACTCCCGCTTTTCTGCAAGCCTGAACTTAGGTAGATTAATCGCTTTGGCCTTTGTATTAAGCAAGTTAAAATAAAAGGCGCTAAAGTATTAACAGTGAGGAGCTGTTTTGCAGGTGCATTATAGACGGCTGCATTATGAATTATAGCATCGAATGTTCCTAAAGTGTTTACTTTTTCAGCAAGCTGCTTTGTTTCCTCCGTATTTGAAAGATCGCCTGTAACAATCGCTTCTGCGCCATGTATTTTTGCCAAAGCCTCTTGACTTCTCTCCTTATTACGTGCGTGCAATACGACCTGATGGCCATTAGCAATCAGATCAAGGGCTGCTAATTGTCCAAGTCCATCTGCCGATCCTGTAATAAAAACCCTTGCCATCTTTAGTTCGTTGTTATCGACCTTTTGCTTGTATTATTAGACTATTTGCCTTTTTTGATAAAGAAAATTATAGCCAAAATAAAACAACAGATTAAAAGGCAAAATAAGTAAAAAGAAGACTTAAATCCGATGCGGATAAAATCTACTTAGTTTCGGCCAACTTTTTTAGCTCATTTAATGCCAAAGGAAAGGTTTTGTTCATGGAGTCGACATATTGCTCGACCGTGTCGACGTTTACAATAAGCTTTGTTCCCTCTCCGATAGATTTAAGCTCATAAGATTCTATAGCATTCGACCATCCTTGATCCTCAAGCGGCTGTTCTTCAAAGTCCTTGATCTCCCCTAAATGTTTAATTGCTATAAATTGTGGTTCATCGAGCTTTTCGATAATGCTATACATCCCATATCCACCAGGGGCCAGGAAATGTATTTTGTTCCCCTCAGAGAAATTTTCTGCCGTATAATAACTTCCTTCGCCGAACGGCTTTGTCCAGACTTTATAGTTCTCTAAATCCCAAATGCTTTTCCAAACTTTTTCCTGACTTGCGTTAATGTCGATCTCAAAATGCAATGTTTTCATCGTTATTTATATTTTTGACGGTTTGATATAGATGACTTGAATATCAAAACTAACGATAAAACACTGAATTAGTTTCACTTACAAGATAAATATATACTCTAAAATGTACTACGAACAACCAAATATAAACACCACAAATGACCTTTAATAACAACTGGTAGATTGCCATGTTTTGTCGGTGAATTACAGGTTATTCTCGGTATTATCGGATATAACCAGTATCAATATTCTTGGATATTCACTTTTATATCCGTTAGTATTAGACTCGAGCAATTTGTAGAAATCTTGTTGTATAAATCCAGTAAACCTTTTCTTAACCTACATCAACTTTTACTTCCAACACAACCCCTATCTTTGAAGATGATAAGCCAATGGTAGATTGGTGGGATTATCACCAGTTTTAAAAACAAGAACAAACGCAAACTTATGTATAAATTAAAAATAATTAACTCCACAACTAGAGAAGGAAGACGAGGACCAATAATAGCGAAATGGATAGCGGATAAAGCTAAAAAAACCGGAAATTTTGAAGTTGAGATCATCGATCTTGGAGATATTGATTTACCGTTGATGGTGGAGTCGAATCATCCTAGAATGCAGAAGTATGAATTTGAATCTACAAAAACATGGAGTGCCAAAATTGAAGAAGCCGATGCATTTATATTTGTAACTGCAGAATATAACTACAGCTACCCTGCCCCATTAAAGAATGCTTTAGATTACTTGGCCTTTGAGTGGAACTACAAGGCTGCTGGTATTGTTAGTTATGGCGGAGTATCAGCTGGTACGCGCGCTGCCAATCAATTAAAAGGTGATTTGCCAACTTATAAGGTTGTCCCGCTTCCTGAAGCTGTACATATCCCTTTTTATTCACAGTTCATTAATGAAAATGACGAGTTAGTAGGCAATGAGATCATGGATCAATCTGCCGATGCACTATTGCAAGAGCTATCTCGTTGGTCTAAAGGTTTAAAAGTGGTAAAAGACGGCGCTTTAGAAGCTATTTAATTTTCACTGGAATTGACCATCGTCGTTCCAAGTAGAACTCAAACTAGAAAAAGAGGCTCTTTGATGCCGTAATCTGCGGCATCAAAGAGCCTCTTATGCAATTTCGCAATGAACAGCGCGCCATCGAATAATTTGGGGCTTAATAGATTTCATATTTATAAATGTCCACCCTTCCCCACCCATTGAAATCGTCCATCCCTCCTAGATCAGATTTCTTTCCCACCCGCGGAACACCGAAAGGTTAAACACATTTGTATGACCGTTATCTTTCTGATTTAAAAATAAATGTTAAATTTATAAGATTGTTATATCCAGCGAAATGCACTCTACACATCAAAATGAGCAATCATTAATAAATAATTCGACTATGACTTTAACTCAGCAAATTGGAAAGCACTTAAGAGAAGCTTATTTTGGCGAAAACTGGACAGAAGTTGACCTTAAAAGCGCGTTAGCGGGGATAAATTGGCAGCAAGCGGTAACTAAGATTCACAACTTGAACTCCATTGCAGCCTTGGTTTATCATATCAATTATTATGTGGATCCAGTTTTAAAAAGGATACAAGGTGCACCACTTAATGCAAGCGACCAACTTAGTTTTAACCATCCGCCAATAAATTCAGAAGATGACTGGCAAAAGTTAGTAAGCAAAGTATTTTCAGAAGCTGAAGTATTTGCTTTAGAAATCGAAAAGATGGATGATACAAAATTATTCGAGCCTTTAGCGGATACTAGATATGGAAGTTATTACAGAAACTTACAGGGAATTATTGAACATACGTATTACCACCTGGGACAAATTGCTTTGATAAAGAAAATCATAGCCGGAACAAAACAAACAGATTGAAAGTGTTAATGTCGATAAAGATAACCAATGGGATTTACAAAAAACTTGCACAATGCTGAAATTCTGAATCCACCTCCTTCTAATGTTTTCTATAAAGTAGACATTGTGGTGATCGGTGCCGGACAAGCCGGCTTGTCGGCTGCATACCATCTAAAAAGAGAAGGGTTAGAACCCGGTAAAGGCTTTGTGGTTTTGGATGACGAATTTGGTTCTGGAGGAGCATGGCAACATCGATGGGATTCCTTAACACTGAGCAATGTAAATGGCATTAACGACCTACCAGGAATGGAATTTGCCAGTGTCATAAATACCGGAGATACCGAATTGCAAGCAAATGTGGCCATCCCGAAATATTACGAAGAATATGAGAAAGAGTTTGGATTACCGGTTATTCGCCCGATAAGAGTCAGTGAAGTTACTGAACGAAATGGAAGGTTTCTCATTAAAACAAATGGAGCTCAATTTAGTGCTCGCGGATTGATCAATGCTACAGGTACTTGGAAAACACCGCACTGTCCAAAATACCCTGGCTGGGAAAAATTTCGAGGAAGGCAGTTGCATACCGGCGAATATAAAAATGCTGACGAATTTATAGGGAAACATATCATTATTGTTGGGGGAGGAATTTCTGCTGTTCAGCTATTGGGAGAAATTTCTAAAGTAACTCGAACCACATGGGTGGCTCGCCGCTCTCCGGATTTTAGAAAACACGAGTTTACACAAGAAAAAGGTCGTGAGGCTGTTGCATTGGTAGAGAAAAGAGTAAGAGAAGGTCTACCGCCAAAATCAGTTGTAGCGGTGACGGGCTTGCCGTTAACTCCAGCCATTGAAGGAATGTTGAAAAAAGGAGTCTTGGACCGGAAACCCATGTTTGAAGAAATTACAGAAACTGGTGTCAGATGGGAAGATGGAACCACCCTTGATGCGGATGTTATTTTTTGGAATACCGGCTTCCGCCATTCTTTAGATCATCTTGCACCTTTAAACCTGATGAACGAGAAAGGCGGGATTGTAATGGCTGGTAGATTAGCTACACAGGTAGCTAAAGATCCACGGATCCACTTAACCGGTTATGGACCATCTGCTTCGACTATTGGCGCGAATCGCGCAGGTCGGACCGCCGCAAGAGAGCTAATAACATTTCTTAATTTATAATGGATTTCTACGCTGTTCAACTAAGTATCTGGTATGTCAGGCTCTACTAATCTTTTTAACTTATCTAAGGAGTCTTGCCAACCCAGGTAACACATTTCTACTGGAATAACGTCGGGTATGCCCGTCTGTTCTATTTTAAGTTCGGTTAAATTTGATACAGAATTCAAAGAAACAGTGGTGGTCATCTCACCAGGTAAGTTTGGGTCGTCAAACCTGTCGATGAATTTAATAAATTCATTTGGCCTAATCTCTAAGTATTCTCCACCAAATGACTGACCACGCCCAGTACTGAAATTTATAAAAGTCATCTTGTACTTGCCACCAACTTGAAAATCCATTTGTTGCACAGTACATACAAAACCATAAGGAGGCAACCATGTTGCATGGGCCTCTGGATCAGAAAAAGCACGAAAAACTTTTTCTGTATTTGCCTGATTTATCCTATGTAGGGAAACGCTATTAGCCTTCATATCGATTAAGGGATAATAATAAATAAATCTATACTTGTTCTACAACACAGATTCGCGCAGTTAGTTAGATATTTTTAAATTATTTTTGGCAATGAAAGCGACTCTATTGTTATATAGCATAGAGCAAGCTTATGCTTTCAATCCGTTATTGTTCTATGAAATATTTGTGGTGTAATGTATATAGTTTTTCATGTAATATACCATCGAAAGGTCCCCTGACTTCGATATGGGGCACAATTTCTTTCACAGGAATAGCGGCAACCGCCCCTTTTGGAAGATTATGTTTCTCTAACCATGCCGCAAATTGACCACTAGAGCTCAAATAAACTATTGCACCCAGTCCAACCCAACCATGAGCAGCTGCGCACATCGGACAATGCTCACCAGTAGTGTACATGGTAGTTCTGGCGCGCTCATCCGCCGAAAGATTTTCAGCGGCCCATTTTGCAAGTGCATATTCAGGATGCGCCAACGGGGTTAGCTCCATAATACGGTTGCGATCTTCAGCAAGAATCTCGCCCCTTTCTGAAACCAGTATAGAACCGAAGGCCTGGTCACCTGCCGCGACAGCTTCTTCCGCAAGTTCTAAACAACGCTCTAAAAAAGGAATATCATGTTCTAAAATCCTCATAGTATATATTGGAAATGATTAAACTTGAAGATACGTAAAAAAATTTTCTAACAAGATTAGTACTCAAATAACTTAACTTTTATTGCAAAGATAGAATTCAAAAGATATAAAGAGTAACGGGTAGATTTGTATATAAAATCAATCTTTGCTACTTTTATCTGGACGAAGTTGATTGGCAACTAGAGAAACCAAAACAATATTGGCGAACCTAATCAAGAACAATGCGAAAATTAACGATTAATATAGCCACTAGCTTAGACGGTTACATTGCGAAACCTAATGATGACCTTAGCTTTTTGAAATTAGTAGAAAAGGAGGGCGAAGATTATGGTTATGGGGAATTTATCGCAACCATTGACACTATTATTCTTGGCAGAAAAACCTACGATTGGGTACTTAAAGAAATTGGACCTTCCTATTACGATAACGGGGAAAGAAATGTGTATGTTATCACAAGAACTGAAAGGCCAAGCGTTGGCAATACGACATTCTTTACTGGAGACCTAGCTAAACTTGTACGACAACTAAAAGCGGAAAATAGTCGCAAAAACATTTACTGTGATGGTGGTGCAGAAATAATAAACGAACTTTTAAAAAACGATCTGATTGACGAATTTATTATCTCGATTATCCCTGTACTGGTTGGTAATGGAACAAGACTTTTCAAGGAAGGAAGACCAGAACAACAGCTTGAGTTTATGAGTGCAAGAACATATGATACCGGTCTTGTTCAAGTAAATTACAAACGGAAAACAATTTGAAAAGACGATCCTAGGAATTTAGGGACTTTAGACTCACAAAGAATTTATTAAAATGTTTAGAGGGCAGAAAAAAACTCTGGCAAATATAACCGTTTATATTTGCCAGAGTTTTTTTAATTTAGAATGCAACAAAACATTTAACTAAATTAATACCATTTTTACTTCTTTTTAGTAGTCTTTGATTGCTTATCTGAAGCATGCATCTCAGTTTCCCTTTTGCTAGGGGATGCTTTTTTGCCAGGAGCATTTTTGTTTTTATCCTCTACATTGTGCTTTGGATCATTTACATTCCTTTTCATAATTCTCAGTTTTTAATGTTTATTAATAACTATAAACTTAACTTGATAATAATTAAAAGGTTTTAACAATTTTAAAATAAGTCACCGCAAAAAGACATTAAAGTTTTAATGGTTTTAAGGCTCATATGCAATTAACAAAGCCCTAATTAAAAGCCAAATTAATACTTCCTGCACTTGTAGAGGCTTGAATTTTTGTTCCTCCTCCATTTATGGTGCCACTTAAATTCCCTTTATTGTTTGTCCCACTAAAATTTGATAAATTATTTGCATTTACTCTAGATCCTCTTAAGTTTAAATCAGCAGCGGCATTTTTGGGTATGGTTAAGTTAATACCTCCTGCAGAGGTTGACAATTGAAGATCACCCACTAATTCATTTAATTCCGCGGTTACGCTTCCACCCGACGTTGAAGCATTTACTTTGCAAGTTAGATCTTTTAAATTGATACTTCCCCCTGAAGTTCTAGCAGATAAAGACCCATCTATAGAATTTCCATTAATACTTCCACCACTTGTTGACACATTAATATCACCCTTTAAACCCTTCAAAGATATCGACCCTCCTGATGTCTTCAGAGCAATAGATCCCTCACTATTCGACGCTTGAATACTGCCTCCGCTAGTACTTCCATTAATAGTTCCCTTTAAATTTTGTACTTTCAAACTTCCACCACTGGTTTTAAAATTTTGATTTCCAGCCAACCCTGCTAATTGAATGCTTCCTCCACTAGTAGAAATATCAGTTGCGACATTACTACCGGTATGCAAGACAAAAGAAATATTAATCGCATTTTTCCAATTCAAGCCACTCTTTCGTTTTGCAATCGCAACTAAAGTATTACCCTGTTGCTCCAGTGTAATTTCGTAATCGCGATCCAGGATGTTTTGAATTTCATCCTTTGATAATCTTCGATTATTATTCGGCTTCACATACATCTCTAAAATTGCTTCTTGTTTAGCATCACCTGTTACGAAAATTGACCCACCTGAAGTAGATACCTTTACATTGTTTATAGAAGCTACCGGGTAAGACTTTTTAGCAAATAAAGTTGCATCATCGATACGTGATATTGCTCCATAGACTTCGCCTGAAACAGAACCTATACACGGACTTCCGAAAAAGGTGAACACTCCTACGAGGAAAAATATTTTGGTTAACGTTTTCATTATATTATATAAATTATTGATGGATAATACTTGAGCATTTTGAATACAAAATACGATATAAAACTAATCATTTCGAAAATAATACTTGTTTTTTTTATTTTAGAAATCTGAAGCGATTTCACCAAGTAAGAATCAATCACCTTATCACAAAATATTACGTTGTATTTTGAAGAAATAAAATCAAATTCCGCCTTATTCATATTCGTTTGGGCAGTGCTTAAATCTTTTAATTAGTCAATCCAATACCAGAATCAAAAACTCATTTACTAATAGTTATACAAGAACGTTTTCTAAAATTGTCCGTTTTTAGAAAAAAAGATGTTCAAAAACGTACAAGTTCTTATTTAAATATATTTAAAACTTCTTCGCATCTCCTTTGTTTTTACTATCACATATGGCTTTTACGTCAGAATAATAAGGAAGCTATCTATTTTAAGCAGTTTACTATCCAAACCTAATCTTAAACCAGTTTTTCCGAAATAAAACTTATATAATAAATAAAAAGGAGGTTCAAAATGAGTAACATTCAAAAAAGAGATCAACGTGTATTGTACGACCCATGGCGGGATTTTTTAGATGTGGGAAATATTTTCCCAACAGAATTTTTCCGTCGCTCACAATCCAATCTACCAGCGGTAAACATCTCAGAAGATGAAAAAAGTTTCTGTGTGGATATTGTTGCCCCTGGCTTTAAGAAAGATGACTTTAAGGTTAATGTAGAAGATGACATGTTAACTATCAGCGCAGAAGCTAAAAGTGAAAACTCAGAGGATGACAAAAAAAAGCAGTACACTCGTCGAGAGTACAGTTATAGCTCTTTCACTAGATCATTCAAATTACCTGACAATGCAACCGATGATAACATTTCTGCAGAGTTTAACGAGGGTATTTTAAAACTTACTATTCCTAAAAGCGAACAGCAAATGAAAGCGACTAAGGAAATTCCTATTAACTAATCCCACGATCAAACAATTCACCAAATTAGCGAACCCGTTGTTTCGATATAGGGGTCGCTAATTTGTATGCGGGGCGTTTTGTACTACATTCGATAATTCCGTCATAGCCTCACATTGCCACAAAATCAGAATGGCTATTTTCTCAACGTACAAGGAAAATCAGGGGCGCCCGAGTTATAACTTGTGTTAAGGTAACAGAGTCCACCGTTTATCTGTTGGCTATGTACGACAAATCACAAAAAGAAAACACTTCCGATAAAGAACTATTGAAACTTATTATGCAAATCCTACCTGTTGATTAAGTAAGGCAAAACAACGACCACCATCTTAATAGTCTTTAGTATATTTGCACCTAGTATTTACTATCAAGCTTATTAGTCATCCAGCATAAGGAATGATCGAATTAAAAAATATAACGAAGGTTTTCCATCAAAAAAAGAAGGAGATAACTGCCTTGGCAGGCGTTTCCTTACATGTTCCGAAAGGAGAAATATACGGAGTAATTGGAGCTTCGGGCGCGGGAAAAAGCACACTGATCCGTTGTGCAAACTTATTGGAAAGGCCTACTGAAGGTGAAGTCATTATCGACGGTGTAGATTTATTAAAACTATCGGACGCTCAACTTGCCAAAGAAAGAAGACAGATCGGGATGATCTTCCAACACTTTAATCTCTTATCATCAAGAACCGTTTTTGATAATATTGCCTTGCCATTAGAACTTGATAAGCAACCGAAAGAGCAGATTAAGAAAAGGGTAAATGAACTGCTAAAATTGGTCGGCCTTGAAGACAAATCAGCTGCGTACCCTTCTAATTTGTCTGGTGGACAAAAACAACGCGTAGCGATTGCGCGTACTTTAGCCAATAACCCTAAAGTGTTATTATGTGATGAAGCTACTAGCGCGCTGGATCCAGCTACAACAGAATCCATACTCGTTCTATTAAAAGATATTAATAAAAGACTAGGAATCACCATGTTGCTCATTACCCATGAAATGGAAGTCGTAAAAAGCATTTGCGATGAAGTAGCAGTAATCAGCAATGGAATTCTTATTGAACAGGGTACGGTAAGCGAAATCTTTGCAAATCCTAAAACTGTTCTGACGCAGGAATTTATAGCGTCTTCCTTAAAAATAAATCTTCCCGCGGCCTTGCTTGAAAAATTAACACCCACTGCTGCGCCAGGTAAAAACCCATTAATTAAGTTGGAATTTACTGGACAGTCAGTAGACGAACCTGTCGTTTCTGAAGTTAGTCGCCTATTTTCATTAAACAATAATATCATGTTTGCGAAAATTGAATACGCTGGCAATGTCCAATTTGGATCTATCGTATTAGAAGTATCGGGAACCACAGAAAACCACCAAAAAGCATTGAACTATTATCAAGAAAAACATATTAAAGTGGAGGTATTGGGTTATGTCTGAGTCAATGATGTTATTATTATTTAAAGGCGCTTGGGAAACCATATTTATGACTTTTGTTTCTGGTTTCTTTGGCTTTGTTATTGGCTTACCGACCGGGGTCTTGCTATTTCTAACTCGAGAAAAGCAGATCTTAGAAAATAAAATACTCAATCATACCCTAGCTGTTCTTGTAAATATATTTCGCTCTATCCCTTTTATTATTCTCATTGTGTGGATGATTCCCTTTACCAGAATGGTGGTAGGTACTTCAATCGGGGTTTATGCAGCACTAGTGCCTCTAAGTATTGGAGCAGCGCCTTTCATTGCCAGAATGGTTGAAAATAGCTTGATTGAAGTGCCCAACGGTCTTGTAGAGGCGGCCCGGGCAATGGGTGCAAGGCCTTTACAAATCGTCATGAAAGTATTATTACCCGAGGCCCTTCCATCACTGGTTAACACTGCGTCAATTACATTGATTACGTTAGTGGGTTATTCGGCTATGGGTGGTGCTGTCGGCGCGGGCGGATTAGGGCAGATCGGCTATCAATATGGATATGTAGGCTATGATGTCTTGGTTATGAACACTGTACTGGTTTCTTTAGTAGCTTTGGTGTTTATAATCCAATTTACAGGAGATTACATTTCCAAACGAGTCGATAAAAGATAAGATTTTTTTAAAAAAAAAACCAACATGAATAACAAAATGAAAATCAATCGTTTCAATCTATTAGTTGCCCTCTTAGCAATCGCTTCTTTTACTTTATTTAGTTGTGGAGGCAATAATAAAAATGACGATCCTAATTATATAAAAGTAGGTGTTATTTCTGGTCCTGAATATAGAGTAGCACAAGCTGCCCAAAAAGTAGCGAAGGAAAAATACGGATTGGAAGTTGAATTAGTGCAGTTCAACGATTACGTTATGCCCAATGAAGCATTATCTCAAGGGGACATTGATGTTAATGCCTTTCAAACCATTCCTTTTCTTGAGGTTCAATCCAAACAACGTGGGTATCAGTTTGCAGTTGTAGGAAAAACATTTGTTTACCCATTGGCAGGGTATTCCAAGAAAATAAAAAGCCTCGATGAACTTCAGGATGGTAGTACAATCATCATACCCAATGATGCTCCTAATGGTGGACGAGCCTTATTACTACTTGAAAAGGCTGGTTTAATCACCTTAGAAAGTGGTGTCGGCTTATTACCAACCGTAAATAATATCAAAGAAAACCCAAAAAAATTAAAGATTTTAGAATTAGAAGCGCCACAATTACCAAGAGCCCTTGACGATAAAAACGTAACTATCGCCATCATAAACAACACTTTTGCAACATCCATTGGCCTGATTGCAGAGCGTGACGGACTTTTCGTTGAATCTTCTGATTCTCCTTATGTGAATATTATTGTTTCTAGGGAAGACAATAAGAATGAGGAGAAGGTAAAGAACTTCGTGAATTCTTATCAGTCACCCGAAGTTGTGAAAGCTGCTCAAGAGGAATTTAAAGGAAGTGCTATCGTAGGTTGGTAAAAAAACAACACAATTGCACTTAAAAGCATGTCCAAACGAAAGAGTCAAACTCTTTCGTTTAAAATCAACACTTCATCTACGAATTCTTATGGTAATTTCACCTGCGAAACTTCCATCATACTTCTTCAAGACTGCTTTCTTTATCAATTTTATTATATCAACATAAAGTACGAGGTAGATTGCGCTTTCCTTGAGGTTAATATTCTAAAATAGTTGCTTCAACCCTCCTAGACTGGCAATTAGAAGGCTCACTGAGAATTATTTTTCCGAAAAATCTACCTTCAAAATGGTGGTGAACTTCTTTTTTTATTTCTTCAATTAATTGAACTCTACTCTTTGCTTCAACCATTATAGAATGTTTAGATTCAAAAGCTCGGTATCCAAACTGGGTATCTTCAAATAAAACGAAAACAAGCCCGTTCATTTTTTTAATTTTATACATAGAATAACAAATCTGTTTATTATAAAAAGAATGATTTTTTAATTTCAGTAAATGAACCCTTAAATGGTCAATTTCACTACGCTCTGTTCTTAAAATGTGAGTACCTCAACTTCCGTTCTCCGGTTTTCTTGATGCTCAGCAATTGAACAGGATACCCCGTTTGAACAGCGGTTCAATAATCGTCTTTCGCCATAGCCCTGAGCCACCATACGCTCTCTTGCGATGCCACGGTTCACCAGATAGTCCACAGCGGACTGCGCCCTCCGTTGCGACAAAGCTTCATTATAACTGTCCGATCCCCTGGAATCCGTGTGCGAGGAAAGTTCGATCTTCAAAGTCGGGTTGTCGCGCATGATGCGCACCAGTTCATCTAAGATCTCTGCGGCATCCTTACGGATGTCGCTCTTGTCAAAATCATAATGGATGTTTTCCAGGACAAACGTTTTGCCCACTTCAAACAAAGGAGCCAAGTACAGAGCGGCAAAAAGCGTATCCGATTTAGAGATCCCTTTCGTGCTCACCACGGCTGAATCGCTATAATAGCTTGGCTTTTGGCCCAATACTTTATAATCGCTGTCTTCATCCAACTCGAAAACAAAGACGCCGTCACCTTTTGTGCTCTGCTTACCGACAATCTCCCGACCACCATTAAACAGGGTGACGCTCGTTTCTGGGAGGATTTCTTTTGTATCCTTATTGTAGGTCACTCCTTTCAAGACCAACACAATTTTCGGTTTGGTATAATTAAAGGAATAGATATCATCGCCCCCTTTACCCCCGATGCGGTTAGATGACAGGTAGCCCGCCATTGCGTTGCCGGTTACTTCCGTGCTGATGAACGCAAAATCATCCCCTGCCGAGTTGACCGGGTATTTCAGGTTCTCCGCTTTTTTCCACTGCCCTTTACTGCCCGTACTGCTGAAAATATCCAATCCGCCCATGCCCGGCAAGCCGTTACTGGAAAAGTATAAAGTACCATCAGGTGCGATGCTCGGAAACAGCTCGTCTTTGTCCGTGTTGATTTCAACCCCTGCATTTTCGGGCGTGCCCCAAGTACCATCACTTTGCTTTACGGAAAACCAGATGTCGGTTCCGCCCCGTCCGCCCGGCATATCAGAGGCAAAGTAAAGTATTGTTCCGTCGGCATTTAGGCTGGCGTGCCCGACAGAATATTCTTTTACGTTGTTATAGGGGAAAGGGGTTTCGGTCCAGCCTCCATTGCCGTCTTTTTCATAAATGTACAGTTCCAGTTTATTGGTGCGGTATCTACGTTTGTTCTCCCTGCTGAACTCTGCTTCCTTTCCGGGATACGTACGCGTAATGTACAGCGTACTTCCAGTCGCATCGCTGCTCACCGGGCCTACGTGATAATTCTTGTCATTGTACCGTTCCCCAGAAAGCAAGGGGTTGTCCAGGTCATTTCCGGCACCGCCGTCAGCCGTATAAATGCGCAGGTAAGAATTGCCCGTCCAGCCGTAACTTCTGTTGACAAGGGAAAGATCGGGTTCACCGACATAATGTATTTTACCGTTGACCGGGAAAGCTGAAAACTCCGAGTTCTCCGTATTTACGCCGCCTTCATTTCTGATCGTGTGCATGGTCGGGTTTGCCATCCAGACCAAAGCGGAATCGCAGCCCGCAATCCCGATGGCTACCGCTTCCATATCACCCGTTTTTACGGCATAATCCTGCAGGGCGCTTTTCGCTTCTGCATAGCGGGAGTTCTGTTTTAGCACCTCGGCATAAAGCAGCAGGTTTTCGGGCTTGCTGTTTGGATTCTGCACGACACGGGAATACCAGTTTTCGGCATCCTCATAGCTGTTCATTTTGGCATAGCTTTCCGCCAAGCGTTCCAAATCGGATAAACGCGGCCTCCTGATGTCCGCAAGCCTCAAATAAATGGGTGCCGCTTTTGAATACTGGTATTCCGTATAAAAGCGGTCCGCGCGTTCACGCAATCCCGGTTGCTCCTGGGAAAATACGGAAAACACGTTCAACAGTGTCAGTCCTGCAAAGAAGATAAAACCCCTAAATATGTATTTGTAATCTGTATTCATAGTCGTCTTTTAGAAATATCTTGGGCTCAGTACACGTTTTCCTTTCTGCGGAAAAGTCAGCCCGATCGTAATCTCATGTGTACCATTTTGTATACTGCTCAACTGGCTGAGGATATAATCATAGGAATACCCAATGCGCAGGTCGCGGTTGACATAGAATTGCGCCACACCCGAAAAGGAGTTTTTACGGCTCAGGTTCTGGTTGTCTCGGTACTCCCGGTCAAAAACCTGCATCCCGGTACGGTAGCCTCCGCCTATCCAAAACTGGTCGGCAAAAATAATCATGGCGTTCAGGTCGATGCTCGTCGGCCCCTTAAAATCCTCCTTGATCAATATGCTGGGCCGCAACTTCAGGTCTTTCTCCAATTCCAGGACCGTTCCTGCAATCAGATAATAATGACGGTTGCGCGCAATCGTAAAAGGGTTGTTCTCTTGCTTGAAAAAGCTCTCACTGGTGCCGCTGGACAACAGATCCATTACCGACGCGCCCACATAAAAACTAGCAGATGTATAGTAGATCCCAAAACGCAAGTCCGGAACCAGTTCACTTTCCTTTCCATTAGGCAAGGCATGATCTCCCGGATTTACTGGGTTCAGCATGGTTCCATCCAAACTATACTGGGTAAAACCGGCACTTAGACCAAAGCTTAGTCTCTTCGTGTCCATATCGTCCAAACGCAGGCGGTACGAGTAACTGGCATAAGCGGAAGTTGCCGCTTGTGGACCCAGTTTATCAGCAGAAAGCTGCAGGCCGACACCCATGTTATTGTTTCTCGGAGTAAGAATCCCGTCGATGGATAGCTGTCCGGTTTTTGGGGCGCCTTGCATACTTGCCCATTGGTTGCGGAGCCCAAGCTGTGCAAACCACTCTTCCTTATAACCCGCATATGCCGGGTTCACGCTCAACGAATTGAAGATGTATTGCGTAAACTGGATGTTCTGCTGGGCCCGAACGTTCTTTACCTTTGTCAAAGACGTACCCACCAATACCGCAATACATACAAGATGTTTAAACTTCATTATCTTATTACTTTTTGTTTAATAAACATTATTTATTTCCCATTTGAGGTTAAGCACTAGGTATCCCGCCTGCAAATAACCACCTGCGTTAATACCTAATATCTATTAGCTATTTCTTCAAGAGTACCCAACCTTTGTGCACACTCTGCTTGCCTTCTTTTGTCAAGGTGACCAAATAATAGTATGTGCCTTCGTTCAGGCTTCCACCGTCCCAATTATTTTTATAGTCGGTATTGCGGTACACCTCGTTACCCCAACGGTTAAAGATGGTGACCTCGGCTCGGTCGTACTGCTCCAGTCCCACAATCTCAAACACATCGTTGTTTCCATCCCCGTTTGGCGTGAATACATTAGGGATAAGGAAACCGGTCACTGCTATCTCTACATGCGCGACATTGGTTTCATTTCCGTTGACGTCTTTTACCGCATAGGCAAAGTGGTCATCTCCGGTATAGCCCGGGTTTGGACGATAGGTAACCGTGCCGTCTGCATTGACCAGGACGCTTCCGTTTCTTGGCTGCTCTTTGATCACTACCGTACCATGATCCAGTTCCGCACCATTTCCTTGGTCATTGGCCAATACGGAAATCTTCACATCTTTGTTAAACTCCAGTTCCGCGCGGTCATCTCTCGCTACCGGCACAGTTTCTTTAATCGTCACCTTCACATCAGCCTCATTGGATTCCATTCCGTTCTTGTCTTTTACCGTGTAGGTAAATCCATCTTGCCCAACATAGCCGTCATCCGGTGTATAGGTTACTGTTCCATCGGGATGTACCTTCAACGTTCCGTGTTCAGGCTGTTTGGTAATTCTGATGCTTTCCACATCAAGTTCTGCACTTCCTTTTTCGTCGTTATCCAATACCTCAATAACTACTGATATATTCTGAAGGGTTTCAACTTCATCGTCTAAAGCTTTTGGCCCTTCGCCAATTACCGTTACGGTTGGATCATCGTTATTTGTATTGGTTCCCGAAGTATCTTCAACATCTCTATCCTGTGGATCTTTTGCCTTCACTACTGCAGAGTTCGTCACGTTGCCTGCCTGCACATCTCGTGGGGTAATCCTGTACATCTCCTTATGGGTAATGGATTCCCCTGGTGCAAGTGTGCCTGAAATACGGATCGCTCCTTTGTTCAATAAGGGATCATTGAGAACGATATCTTTCAACGTTTTGCTTCCTGTGTTCGTGATGGTGAAACTGTATTCAATATCATCCGCCAATATAAACAGCCCAATTGTTCCGGTTCCTGTATTGGTAACCGCTTTCACAAGAGCGATACCTGCTGGAGGATCAACCGGCGTAATGGTACAATCTGGACAATTAGGGTCTATTGGAGCTCCCGGTTCCACCGGTTTGCCGTCTGTAGATGTTGCTTCTACATCCTTGCCTTTGGGATCCTTTCCGATAGCCGTGGCAATGTTGTACACAAAGCCTACATCCAGATCGCCTTGGGTAATGGTATGTTTTGCGGTAACATGTACGCTTTCTCCGACTTTCAGCTCATTGATTGTTGCCGGTATAATGCTTCCCATGTCGGCATTCTCGTCCGTGATGATAATGTTTGTGATGGTGACATTGCCCATATTGGTCAATACCAGTTCGTAATCAATAACTTGTCCCACTTGACTATAAACACCTTCTTTGGTTGTTTTTGTCAACTTCAAACTTCCTTCCTGTCCGATAGGGACCATCGTGCACTCAGGGCAATTCGGATCTGTGCCCGGGCTGTCAGGATCGGTTGGATCCAGCGGATTGTTGTCCGTAGACTTCCCTTCTACATCCCTATCTTTTGGATCTTTTCCGGTCGCGGTTGCGATGTTGTAAACCACGCCAGCATCCAGATCGGCCTGTGTGACCGTATGGACTGCAGTAAAGGTTTCGGATTGACCAACTGCTAAGGTCGGAATGGAGCCTACGCTGGTAACATCAGCGTTGTCGTCCGTAACTTGTACGTCGCCCAACGTAACATTACCAGTATTTGTAACTACAATCATGTATTCGATAACATCACCTACTGCACTGTATGTTTTACTGCGATCGGTAGATTTGGTAACCGTGATTGCACCGTTCTGATCAATCGGCACTATTGTACATTCAAGGCAGGTCGGATCAGGTTCCGGGTTATCAAGATCATTCGGATCAAGAGGATTGTTGTCCGTAGACTTCCCTTCTACATCCCGATCTTTTGGATCTTTTCCGGTAGCAGTCGCAATGTTGTAAACCACGCCTGCATCCAGATCAGCTTGTGTGATCGTATGGACTGCGGTGAAAGTTTCGCTTGCACCAACTGCTAAGCTCGGGATAGAGCCTACGCTGCTAACATCAGCATTATCGTCCGTAACCTGAATGTTCTTCAATGTCACGTTGCCGGTGTTAGTAACGACAATCGTGTATTCGATTACCTCACCTGCTTTACTGTATGTCTTGCTGCGGTCTGTAGACTTGGTGACCGTGATCGCACCGTTATTTGGCAATGGAGTAACCGTACAGTCCGCACATCCAGGATCAACTCCCGGATGGTCTGGATCATTCGGATCCAATGGATTCGGATCTTTGGATGTGGCCGTTACAGGATCGCCGTCGGGATCATCCCCCTCAGCCGTGGCAAGGTTGTAAACCCCGCCAACGTCCATGTCCGCCTGCGTGATAATATAAGTACCTGTGAAGGCAGTCGAATTAGATTCCCCAGGGGCTAGGCCGATCGCGCTTCCGCTAACCGTGATTAACGGGTCCACAATGGTAATATCTTGGATCGTCACGTTGCCCGTGTTCGTAACCTTGAACGAATACGTGATCGCATCGCCAGCATTGACAACACCGTCACCGTTAGTATCAACGTGAGTGCCCACCTTCTCAAGTTCTAGTGAAGGATCTTTTGGCAATGGCGTAACCGTACAATCAGGACAGTTAGGATCGATTCCAGGATGGTCTGGATCATTCGGATCCAACGGGTTGTTGTCCGTAGACCTGCCCGTAACATCCTTATCTTTTGGATCTTTCGCCGTGGCAGTCGCAATGTTGTAAACCACGCCTGCATCCAGATCAGCTTGTGTGACCGTATGGACGGCGGTGAAGGTTTCGCTTGCACCAACTGCTAAGCGCGGAATAGAGCCTACTCTGGTAACATCAGCATTATCGTCCGTAACCTGTACATCCGTCAAGGTAACATTACCCGTATTGGTAACGACAATCGTGTATTCGATTACATCACCTGCTGTATTATATGTTTTACTGCGATCGGTAGACTTCGTAACCGTGATTGCACCGCTTTGCTCAATCGGCACTATCGTGCATTCAGGGCAGTTCGGATCAGGATCAGGGCTGTCCGGATCGGTCGGATCAAGCGGATTGTTGTCCGTAGACTGGCCCGTAACATCTTGGTCTTTTGGATCTTTGCCGGTGGCGGTCGCAATGTTGTAAACCACGCCCGCATCCAGATCGGCCTGTGTGACCGTATGCGATGCAGTAAAGGTTTCACTCTGCCCTACTTCTAGGGTAGCAATCGTACCTACGTTGGTAATATCAGCGTTGTCGTCCGTAACCTGTACATCGTGTATTCAATAACTTCACCTGCTTTACTGTATGTTTTGCTGCGATCGGTAGACTTGATGACCGTGATCGATGGAGCCGCCGGATCCAATGGAACGGTAGTAGGATCGTCCGTACCTGTACTGGTACCGGATTCGTCAACAACATCAGGGCCACTTGGCGGAGTACCCGTAACCTTGGCCTGGTTGGCCAAAGTCCCACGGTCGATGTCCGCTTGGGAAATTGTATACTCGGCAGTATAGGTAAGCGTGCCGTTTGGCAATAAGGAAGATACGCTTGAGCCGGAACTTGCTGTTGGAGCTCCGATCGTTAAGGCTGGATCGCCTTCAAA
>SMFF01000014.1_pt1 | contig 92594 bp, 69 predicted proteins | sample 2456181 | NCBI WGS metagenome assembly SMFF01 (sample SAMN10132611, study PRJNA489261) | soil metagenome | isolation source: day120 antibiotic-loamy sand soil ammended with raw manure from dairy cow... | place: USA | collected 2015-04-01
TGATCGGTATTAAGTTGGAGGTTGAAAGTGGATTTCTTTTTTTTGCCGACAAAAAAAGAAACAAAAAAAACTCGTGGCTGGATAATTTACTATGTTGTTTTTGTGCCAACACGCAGTTTGTTTCTGCCGTAAATTATAAGGCCACATTTGAGGGTATGGACGGAGGTGCGTAAAAGTATAGCGCGATAATAAAATTAAGGCTGAAAACTGAGGGCTGATAACTGATTGCTGACAGCTAAATTTAAACGTATTAATTATGAAAAAGACAATAAAAGGTGGAGAGTTTGTCATCCGAGAAACATCTTATCAAGAGGTCTTCATTCCAGAAGAATTTGATGAAGAACAACTGATGATTAAGAAAACTTGTGAGGACTTCATTGAGGCTGAGGTTTTGCCTAATCTGGATAGAATTGATGCTCAGGAGGAAGGATTGATGGTCGAACTACTAGATAAGGCGGGTCAATTAGGGATATTAGGCGTGTCTATTCCAGAGCAATATGGCGGTTTTGGCAAAAATTTCAATACTTCCATGTTGGTTACCGATGCGGTTGGCGCAGGTCATTCTTTTGCAGTCGCTCTGTCTGCACATACGGGAATTGGAACGCTACCTATCTTATATTATGGCAATGACAGTCAGAAAGAAAAGTATATTCCAAGATTGAGTACAGGGGAGCTTAAAGCCGCTTATTGCTTAACAGAACCCAATGCAGGTTCAGATGCAAATTCTGGAACTACTTCCGCCAAGTTGAATGCCGAGGGGACTCATTATCTTATAAATGGACAAAAGATGTGGATTACCAATGGCGGTTTTGCTGATATTTTTATTGTCTTTGCAAAGATTGATGATGATAAAAATCTTTCCGCTTTTATTATTGAGCGTGATTTTGGGGGAATTACGATGAACCCTGAAGAGCATAAAATGGGAATTAAAGGATCGTCAACTCGTCAAGTCTTTTTTAATGATTGTCCGGTTCCTGTTGAAAATCTACTTTCTGAAAGAGGGAACGGGTTTAAAATTGCTGTAAATATTCTAAACATTGGCCGTATTAAACTTGGTGCTGCTGCGATTGGGTCCTCTAGAGAAGTAATTGATAAGGCGATAAATTATTCTAACGAGCGCGTTCAGTTTAATCTTCAGATATCGAAGTTTGGTGCGATTAGGCATAAACTAGCTGAAATGGCTATTCGGAATTTTGCCGTAGAAAGCGCTGCTTATCGCGCCGGTCAAAACATTGATGATGCGTGCGAAAGTTTAATGGCCGACGGGATGGGGATAGCGCAAGCTAAACTAAAATCAACGGAAGCTTTTGCTATAGAATGTGCTATTATAAAGGTATGGGGCTCTGAAATGTTGGATTATGTAGTAGATGAAGGCGTGCAAGTCTATGGAGGAATGGGTTATTCGGCCGATGCGCCTATGGAACGTGCATACAGAGATTCAAGGATAAACAGAATATTTGAAGGTACAAATGAAGTTAATCGTTTGTTGATTGTGGATATGCTTTTGAAACGTGCGATGAAGGGCGAATTGGATCTAATGGGTCCGGCGCAAGCCGTTGCAGGTGAATTAATGTCAATTCCTGATTTTGGTGAAGAAAATGCAGCTCTATTTGCTTACGAAAAGAAAATATTAGCCAACTTGAAGAAGGTAGGCTTATTGGTTGCTGGTGCTGCGGTTCAAAAGTTGATGATGACCTTATCTAAAGAGCAAGAGATATTAATGAACATTGCAGATATTATTGGCTATGTCTATTTAGCGGAATCAACTATTTTGCGCGTTGAGAAATTGGTTGAGATGAAGGGCGAAGAAGCTGTAAAAGGGCAAATTGATATTGCTAAAGTATATTTAAACGATGTCGTTGATCAAGTTTATTTAGCTGGGAAAAATGCTTTGTATTCTTTTGCAGAAGGAGATGAGTTAAAAATGATGTTGATGGGATTAAGAAGATTTACTAAAGTTGAACCTTTTAATAATAAAGAAGCGAGGCAACGTATTGCCAGACAGTTAATTGAAGCAAATAGGTATTGTTATTAAATTTTTGAAATTTTTTTGTAATAAGATGTAGCGTTTAGTTGCGAATTGTCGTTTAATAAAGAATATCTAAAGATGAGTCTTGTTAAAAAATGTTAATTCATCAATTTATTCAATTAAATAAATAACTTTGTCTATTAATTACGTTATGAAAAATCCTATTAAAATTCTATTTGTTTTGTTGTTAGCGGCTGGAACGATGTCTTGTTTGAAAAGCAACCCCTACGATATTTATGATCCACAGGCGATTTTTGAGGAAGAGGCTCCAATACTAAAGACTTATGTAGAGACTAACGACTCTTTAGAAGGAGCTGTACTAGATAGTCTAACCGGTATTTGGTATAAGATAATTGAAAACGGAGTTCCTCCTGTCGATTCGAGCTTTTACAATTATAAACTTAACAGTTCGGGATTTGTTGAAGCTCCGATAGTTACAGTTAAGTATGAAGGTAAATTGGTCTCCAATGGTTTTGTGTTCGATGAGAATGATAAAGCCGAGGGCATGAAAAACTCTTTGGGCGGATTCATTGATGGTTGGAAAATTGCATTCTTACCGAAAACAGTTAAAGACGAAGCGGGTAAGGAATATAAGATGGAAACTTTGATTGGATTGCCTGGATTAACCGCATCTGGTCTTCAAAAAGGATCTAAAATCAGAGTGGTGCTTCCCTCACCATATGGTTATCAAAACCGTGAGCAACAAGGAATCCCTGCAAATTCACCTTTAGATTTTACCATTGAGGTCTTAAAGATAGAATCTCCTCAAAGATAACACCAGTTTTAAGATAGACCATAAAAAATAAATGAACAAAAATTTCAAGTACTATACTTTTGCTTTTCTAGCCATCTTCTTTATTTCTGCCTGTGAAAAGAGGGAATATCAGACGATAGAAGAGCTGGATGATGTTAATATCAGCAATTATATTCGGCAGAATAACATCAATGTCCAGGAATATGAAGAAACTGGCATTTACTATTCGATATTGGAAGAAGGAACAGGCCAAGAGTTAGATTATGAGAAAAAGGTTCCCCTAGTTTATACTTTAAAAACCTTAGATGGTGCTTTTAGTTCAATCGATACCTTTAGTGCCGGTAATCGTTATTATGACTATCTAGGTTATTTTCCATATGGTTCTGCTGGGGCAAATGCTCCCGGTTCACCTTTGGATAAAGAAGATGGGATGAAAGTCATTCTTAAAAATGTATTAAAAAACACGAACGGTAAAATTCGCATTATAGTACCTTCCCGACTTGCATTTGGACGAAATGGCACCAAATTTATACCGCCAAATGCATCCATTGATTATGAGATTCATGCGATAGACTTAGCGACCTTACCAGATTATGAGGATGAAAGTATAAGAAAGTATATTGCAGCTAACGGTTTGCAACTTAGTGATTTCGAGAAAACAAGCACGGGCATTTATTACAGTGTCAGTGAAGTGGGAACTGGTGAGTTTTTGAATGAGAATACAAGCTTTAAAGCTGCATATGATTTGAAGTTTTTGGATGGGAAAACCTTTCAAAAAGCGGATTCGGCTACGTTTTCTTTAAATGGAGTAATTGACGCATGGAAAGAGGTAATGCCTAAGGTAAAAGAGAATGGAAAGGTTAGGATGCTTATTCCATCTTCGCAAGCCTACGGTTTAACGGGTAGCCTTGATCCTCAGGGAGCCATTGCCATTCCTCCATTCGCTGCTTTGGATTATGATGTGAAAGTACAAAGTATTGTTAAATAATAGTACCCTGACCTAAAAGAGCCCTGCGATTTATTGATAGATATCTCGTAAGGCTTTTTTTAATTCAAGGAATTCGAATATAAAACCTGAATCTATCAGTTTTTTTGAAGATACCTTAGCGCTATCTAATAGCAAATGGCTCTGTTCCCCAAGAATAAGCTTTAATATAAAAGATGGCACATTCGGAAGCCATAACGTTTTTTTCAATTCTGTTGCTAAGGATTTAACCAATGTTTCATTGGTTACCAGTTCTGGTGCCACCATATTGTAAGTCCCTTTCATGTTCTCATTTTCGAGGGTAAAGAGGAATGTGGCGACTACGTCTTTTAGATGAACCCAAGGTGTCCATTGTTTGCCTGATCCTAAAGGCGACCCTAGGTTTAAAGAGACCAATTTCGCCATTTGTGGGAGAGCTCCCTGTGTTTTATTAAGTACTAGTCCACCTCTTAAAATAACGGTTCTAATATCATCAAATGGGTTTCCTTTCACAGCAGTTTCCCATCGTACGCAGGCGTCGCTTAAAAATCCCTTGCCGATTTCAGATTCTTCAGTTAAAAGATCATTGCCTCGATCCCCGTATAAACCTACAGCACTCATCGATATCACGGTCTTAACTTGATGTGTTGATAGGGTCCGTAACTTTTTATAGATTAAATTTATCGAATCTGTTCGGCTTGTTATGATTTTTTGCTTTTGTTTTTTCGTCCATCTCGAACCACCTATGCTTTCCCCCGCTAAGTGGATGATAGTATCGATTTCATCAAACGCCGCTTCATCAATAACACCATTTTCGATATCCCATTCGTAATACTCAATAGAGGATGAAGGAGGCTGCTTTGATCTGCTTAGGGCATTGATTTTATACCCGCGTTTCAATAATTCAACCGATAATCGTCTGCCGATCATTCCTGAGGCGCCGGTAATTAATACTTTATTCATTGATGTTGCTTATACGACGTCATAACCATAAATCAAATAATTTCTTTTATTCCAAAGCTAACTGCAAAGACTCTTGGAAATTCAGCCTCTGATGAGGGAACATGGCGGAAAGGAGGTCATCTTTACATAATATATCCCCTTTTATGTTTTCGCTAAACGCCTTTGCGGTAGATTTAGGTAATCCACCGCTTCTACTTAACCAGAAGCTTGAAAGTGAAACATGAACAAATGGAAGGGTGATCATTGCTTTGCGGATATTTCTAAACTTTAAATATTGTTTCAGCATTTCCTGGTAGTTCAGAATGTCAGGTCCTCCAAGATCAAAGCTCTGATTAAAAGTTAGTGGATTATGTGCAATGAAATCCAAATAGACTAAAGCATCGCTTAGAGCAATAGGTTGGCACCTGCTTTTGGCAAGTCTGGAATTAGAGATAATGACAAGTTCATTTGATAAATGCTCAAACACCTGTAGTAGCGCAGAAGACTTGCCAATTATATTGCTGGTTCTTACCACTGTAAAAGGGATAAAACTGAGTCTCAACAATTCATTAACATTCTCATTTATCGGGGAACGTAACGGAATAACATATATTAAATGAGGGCAATTTACTCGTCTTAACTTTTTGATATAACTCTGTAGGGATAGAAGCTCAAGTTCCTGATAGATGCCCCCCTGTTCAGAGGTGTAATTGCTAAAGTAATAAGCGGCATCCAAATCTTCAGGGAATTTATTGGAATAACTATCTCGAATTAAATCTCCATATATAATAGAAAGGTTTGTATTGCTTTCCGACGTCTGTAAGAGCGGTGTTTTATTACGTACCAAACAGGTAACATCGTGATTTTCGTCTAAAAAGTATGTTTTTAGTTTATTCCCTAAATAATTATTGATGCCTGTTATTATTATCTTCATGTTTCCAATTATAACAATAAAAATAGTTAACTGTTTGATTATTTTTATTGATATGCGTAAGCGGCTCCTATTGTAAATATAATGTAAATATGCTTAAATGCGCCTATAAACGCCAAAATTAATGTAAATATCGGTATATTTGCCTATATGGCTTTAAAAATAGAAGATGAATAAAAGGACCGTTCTGATTTGGTTTAGAAACGATCTACGTATCCAAGATAACGAAATGTTGAGCCGGGCAAGTGAACGTGGAGAAACTATTGTCCCTGTTTATTGTTTTGATCCCAGGTATTATGAAAAGGGAATACACGGAATAAGAAAGACAGGCATAAATCGTGCAAGATTTATCAATGAAAGTGTTCTAAAGCTGCGGGATTATTTTAAGTCTATGAACGGCAACTTGATTATTAAATATGGATTGCCAGAAGAGATATTACCTGCTTTAGTAAATCAATATCAAATAGATGAAGTTTATCACCATCGAGAAGTGGCACAAGAAGAGACTGATATTTCATCTTCAGTAGAAGATGCCCTTTGGAGAATGAAGATAAACTTACGCCATTTCATCGGCCATACTCTTCATCATAAAGAAGATTTTCCATTTCCTGTAAAACATATTCCAGATTCATTTTCTATCTTTCGTAAACAGCTTGAAAAAGAAAGCTTTATAAGAGAGTGTTTTCCAGGTGTGACGAGTTTCACATTTCCAAACATAGAGGAATCGAAGCTTCCTACCTTGGAGGAGCTTGGTTTTGACCCAGAAGAAATTGATCAGTCAAAACGTTCTCCATTTTTTGGAGGAGAGGAAGAGGGCCTAAAACAGTTAGACCTCTGTTTAAAAAAGGGATTAACCAATGAATCTGTTATTCTTTCTCCTTGGTTGTCGTTAGGTTGCCTGTCCATGCATTCTGTCTATTTCGCTTTGGTTAATTCGTCGCTTTCTAAGCATATGAAGGAAACCATTTTGCGAGGATTGTTGTGGAAAGATTATTATCGGTTTATGTTTAAGAAGCATGGCAACTTATTTTTTCAGGAAAAGGGATATACAGGAAATCCGCCAAAAGTACGCAAAGATCAAGATAAATTCTTTGAGGTCTGGAAGGGTGCATCGACAACAAACCCAAAAGTAAATGCCATCATGAAGGAATTAAATGAGACGGGTTATATTGATTTTGAATCAAGAGTTGAAGTCGCATCTTTTCTAATACATGATTTACAGGTAAATTGGCTATTAGGCGCTGCTTATTTTGAGGAGAAACTAATAGATTACAATCCTTCGAGCAATTATGGGAGTTGGGCCCATTTAGCGGGAGTAGGGAGTAGTGTAGAACAAAATCAGACCGCAATTGAAAGAATGCTGTAAGATCGGGTTTTTATCAGTAAATTGATGATTCGGGCATTTTGATAAGAAATTTCCTTTTATTAAAGTGGACTACATGTTAAAAGTGGACCAAATAGCGGATGAATTTAAAAACTTCATATCTATTCAAATGAGTTAAAAATAATGCTAATTCGAGAATGTTCATTATTAAATTTATAACTTTGTTTTAATTACGTATTTAAAAATAAATGGATAAGCTTACTTTTCTGAGCAACGCAGACTCACGTTACATAGATTCAATATATGAGTCGTACAAGAAAGATCCTGAATCTGTGGATTTTGGCTGGCGGAAATTCTTTGAGGGTTTTGATTTTGGACAGGGTAGTTCTCCAGGAAAGTCAGATGTCTCGGAGACTCCAGAACATGTTTTAAAAGAAATTAATGTTTTGAATATGATTCATGGCTTTCGAGAGAGAGGCCATTTATTTACTCAAACAAACCCTGTTCGTGAAAGAAGACAATACTTTCCTGGTAAGGAACTTGAAACATTTGGTTTAAGTGATGACGACCTAGATACGATATTTAACGCTGGTGTTGAAGTAGGATTAGGGCCAGTGAGTCTTCGTGAAATAAGGAACTTACTTGAGGAAACATACTGCCAATCCATTGGCGCCGAATTTAAATATATTCGTAACCCTGAGAAGTTATCCTGGCTTCAGGAACGTATGGAAACGGAAAGAAATCAAGCCGACTTTTCTATAGAAGTTAAAAAGAGAATCCTTAAAAAATTAAATGAGGCTGTCGTTTTTGAAAACTTTTTAGGGACCAAATTTTTAGGTCAAAAGCGATTTTCGCTTGAAGGAGCGGAAAGTTTAATTCCAGCACTTGATTCTGTCATCCAAAAAGGTTCTGAACTTGGAATCGAAGAGTTTGTTATTGGCATGGCACATAGAGGCCGATTAAACATATTGGCAAATATTCTAGGAAAAACATATGAGTCGCTATTTTCCGAGTTTGAAGGAAAAATGCTAGAAGGAGTCGATTTTGGTGGGGATGTAAAATATCATTTGGGGTACTCTACGGATATTACAACGGAAAATGGTAAAAATGTTCATTTGAGTCTTGTCCCTAACCCTTCTCACCTTGAAACTGTTGACCCTGTTGTAGAAGGAATTGTTCGTTCCAAGATCGACATGAAATACAATAAGGACTTTTCAAGAATTGCTCCAATTTTAATTCATGGCGATGCTGCAATTGCAGGTCAAGGAGTGATGTATGAAGTTGTTCAAATGTCGAAACTAGATGGTTATAAAACAGGAGGAACGATTCATATTGTAATTAATAACCAGATTGGCTTTACAACCAATTATAAAGATGCTCGTTCTTCTACGTACTGTACAGGGCTTGCAAAAATTACGCTATCCCCTGTATTTCATGTGAATGGGGATGATGTTGAAGCGTTAATTTATGCTATTGATTTAGCAATCGAATATCGCCAAAGATATCAGTCTGATGTCTATATTGATATGTTATGTTACCGTCGTTACGGCCATAACGAAGCGGATGAGCCTAAATTCACTCAACCTTTATTATACAAGGCTATTGAGAAACATAAAAATCCTAGAGAAATTTATAATCAGAAACTTCTTCAACAGGGATCTGTCGATGCCAATCTAGCAAAAGAAATGGAAAAGGATTTCCGAGCATTATTGCAAGACCGCCTTGACGATTCAAAAGAAGAGGAAGTGCTTTCGGAAGATAATCCAATGTATTCTGGAGCTTGGCAGGGATTGAAAAAAGCCAAATATGAAGATATTTTTGCACCGGTAAAGACGGCAGTTTCTAAAGACAAATTTATCGGATTAGCAAAAGCGATAACGGAGTTGCCAAAAGATAAAAAGTTCTTCAGCAAAATTGAGCGCCTATTTAAAGAAAGGCAGAAAATGGTGCAAGAAGAGCGATTTGATTGGGCCATGGCTGAACTTATGGCTTATGCAACGTTATTGGATGAAGGAAAACGTGTCCGAGTTTCAGGACAGGACGTAGAGCGAGGAACTTTTTCACATAGGCATGCAGTTATTAAAGTAGAAGATTCTGAGGAAGAATATATCCCATTAGCAACTCTTGATAACGGAAATGCTAAGTTCGAAATTTATAATTCACATCTTTCTGAATATGGAGTGCTAGGCTTTGAGTATGGATATGCCTTGGCAAACCCACATAGTCTAACCATTTGGGAAGCTCAATTTGGTGACTTTGTAAATGGTGCACAAATTGTTATCGACCAGTATATTACGAGTGCTGAAACAAAATGGAAGCGCTCCAATGGCCTAACAATGCTTTTGCCTCATGGTTATGAGGGCCAAGGACCTGAACATTCTTCAGCGCGTATAGAGCGGTTTTTAGAAGCTTGTGCGGAGAACAATATTCAAGTGACGAATTGTACTACACCAGCAAACTTTTTCCATTTGCTGCGTCGTCAACTTATTAGGGATTTCAGAAAGCCATTGGTTGTCTTTACCCCCAAAAGCTTATTGAGGCATCCTAAGGTAGTTTCTAAAATTGAAGATTTCACAAACGGTCAATTTCAAGAAGTAATTGATGATACCTTCGTAAAAAATGCGGGTGTTAAAAGAGTGTTATTCTGTAGTGGAAAGCTTTATTATGAACTATTAGAAAAACAACAGAATGATAATCGTGTTGACATTGCAATTGTTAGAGTAGAGCAGATTTATCCAATTCCAATGGATAAATTAAGAGCGATTAAAAATAAATATAAAAACTCAGAAGAATTTTTATGGGTACAAGAGGAGCCGGAAAATATGGGTGCTTGGCCATATATTTGTCGTAAACTACGTAAATCACGCATCGAATTAGAGGTGATTTCGAGAAAAGAAAGTAGTAGTACAGCAACTGGCTACCAAAAACAACACATCGCCCAGCAAATTGCTATTATTGAAGCTGCTTTTGCTACACCGGTAAGTCGAAAAGAGAAGGAAAACATAAAAGAAACTACAAAAGCGGCCGCCAAGGTCGATTAATAAAATAAGACACTATGAGTTTAGAAATGAAAGTACCTGCAGTAGGGGAGTCGATCACAGAAGTTACCTTAGCGCAATGGTTAAAAAGCGATGGCGATTATGTTGAGATGGACGAGATTATTGCTGAACTGGAATCTGATAAAGCGACCTTCGAGCTTCCAGCTGAAAAAGCCGGCATTTTAAGACAAGTTGCTCAAGAAGGCGACACATTAGAAATTGGTGCTTTATTGTGTACGATCGAGGAGGGTGAAGCTTCAGCAGCAAAATCTGATGAAAAAGAAGAAAAACCATCATCTCCACAGGAGAAAACAGAACAACCAGTTGGAGCTAGTGACAGTTATGCTTCAGGTACACCTTCACCTGCTGCTGCAAAGATTATCGCAGAGCGTGGAATTGATGCAAGTTCTATTCAAGGAACAGGTAAGGATGGAAGAATTACAAAAGATGATGCACTGAAAGCAAAAGAAGCCGAAAAGACAGTACAAACATCAACTCCGACACCTGCCACCAAAGCAGAACCTGCCTTCGTGCCTGGCTCACGCAATGAGCGTCGTGAGAGAATGTCATCTTTACGCAGAACCATTGCAAAACGATTGGTAACGGTTAAAAATGATACTGCGATGCTTACCACTTTTAATGAAGTGGATATGAAGCCTATCATGGATTTGCGATCCAAGTATAAAGACTTGTTCAAAGAAAAGCATGGAGTTGGTCTTGGCTTTATGTCTTTCTTCACGAAAGCAGTTTGTCAAGCTTTGAAAGAGTGGCCTGCAGTTAACGCGCGCTTAGAAGAAAACGAAATCGTTTATAGCGACTTTGTTGACATTTCAATTGCGGTATCAGCTCCAAAAGGACTGGTAGTGCCAGTAGTAAGAAATGCAGAGAGTTTGTCTCTTCAACAAATCGAAAAAGAAATAATAGATCTCGCAACAAAAGCCAGAGATAGTAAATTGACAATTGAGGAAATGACGGGGGGTACCTTTACCATCACGAATGGAGGTGTGTTTGGCTCTATGATGTCAACGCCTATTATCAATGCGCCACAGTCTGCTATTTTAGGAATGCATAACATTATCCAACGTCCAGTTGCTGTGAACGGAGAGGTTGTTATTCGTCCAATGATGTATCTCGCTTTATCTTACGATCATAGAATTGTTGATGGTCGGGAATCCGTAAGCTTTTTGGTAAGAGTGAAACAATTGTTAGAAGATCCTGCACGTCTACTTCTCGATGTTTAAGGAATATTAAATCTATTTTTGCGATCCTGAAGATAAACAGATTTCTTAAACAGAGCTGTTTGTTTTCAGGATCGTTGTTATACAGAGATTTCGGCCGATTAGTTATGAGAATACTTTTCCTGTTTTTTGTACTGGCAACTTCAATCACTTTTACTTATAGTCAAGAGCTAGAATGGAACGTGGATATGCATGGCTTTGCCGATAATCAGGAATTTAGTAAAGCTTCCTTGCCTTCCCCTACCATTTTTGGAATGCGATTTTCACCAGAAGCTGGTTTAAGAATTGATAGTGTCCATCGCATTAGAATTGGCTTCAACTCCTTGCATGATTTTGGGGATAAGCATCATTTTTCTAGAAAAATTGATCCAGTAATTTATTATAATTACCAAAAAAAGGGAATTGATTTTTACCTAGGAGCTTTCCCACGATATGAGTTGTTAAGCGACTATCCAAGAGCCTTGTTAAGGGATCCCCTTCAATACTTCAGGCCTAATTTAGAAGGTTTTTTATTAAAGTACACTAAGAATGCGTTTAATCAGCAAGTTTGGATTGATTGGACTAGCAAGCAAACTGAAATTGATAAGGAAGGGTTTATTATTGGAGTTTCAGGAACAGTTAAACCTAAAAATATTTACATTTCGCATTTTTTTACATTATGGCATAATGCGTTGACGAGTAATGATAATGCCATTGAGAATATCCAAGATAATGCAGCATTTGCGGTTAAAGTAGGAATTGATTTAAGCAAACAAACATTTTTAGATTCATTGGACGTAAATTTTGGTGGATTAGTATCTCTAGATCGCTTAAGGAATGTCTATGATTGGCGAGCGCCAAAAGGGGTTACGTTAGGAACCTATATGGGGTATCGATCTTTCTTTATACGGGACGAGCTTTATATTGGTGAGAAGCAACATATCGGATATGGCGATGCTTTTTATAATTCTACATTTTATAGTCGCTTGGATCTCGGGTGGAAATTTTTTAAATGTAAATATTTAGACGCAAGCTTGATGGCTAGTTTTCATTTTATTCCAGAAGTGGTAACTAACCAACAAGTGATTAACCTGAGGTATAATTTAGGCGGAGTCTTTCCTTTAAAAAGAATGTAATTAATTTCTTAACTATACAAACTAATGTATAATTCCAAAGATTAGTGTTTATGAAGATTATCGAAGTTAATACACCTGAATTAGAAAAATCTTTTGTTGAAATGCCCCTAAAGCTTTATAAAGACGATACAAACTATATCCGGCCTTTAAATAATGACATTCATGCTGTTTTCAATCGCAAAAACAACCCAGTATTTAACAATGGCGATTGTATTCGATGGCTAGTGCAAGATGATAGCGGTAGTTATATCGGTAGGATTGCTGCTTTTTATAATACTAAAACGATGGAAAGTGATGATCAAAAAGTTGGAGGTTGCGGTTTTTTTGAGTGTATAAATGATCAAAATGCAGCCTTCTTATTATTTGATCAAGCCAAAGCCTGGTTACTTTCAAATGGATTGGACGCCATGGATGGGCCGATTAACTTTGGAGATCGCGATAAATGGTGGGGCTTGCTAGTGGATGGTTTCCATGCACCTTGCTATCAATGCAATTATAATCCCCTTTATTATCAAAAGTTATTTGAAGACTATGGTTTTCAACTTTATTTCAAGCAGTTCACCTATTTGCGGAATGTAAGGGAAGAGTTAGATACGGCATACGCAGAACGGGCAGGACGCATTCTAGCTAATAGAGGGTATACCTTTGATCATGTTTACAAAAATAATCTAAAAAAGGCAGCCCATGATTTTCGGATTGTTTACAATAAAGGTTGGGCCAAGCATGCCGGTGTAGCCGAAGTGACTGAAAAAGAAGCGGATAACTTATTGAAAAACATGAAGGCTATAATCGATCCGAAGTTGATTTGGTTTGCCTACTATCAAGGAGATCCAGTAGGTTTTTTTGTAGCAATTCCCGATATAAATCAACTGATCATAAAGTTTTTGAACGGCAAGTTAACACTTTGGGGTAAACTCCTCTTCGCCTGGAGAAAATATACGAAAAAATGTAAAACCATGTTTGGTATTGTTTTCGGCGTGATACCAGAGCATCAAAGAAAAGGCGTTGAAATCGCTTTGATTGTTGCCGCAAGAGAAAGTATCCAACGTGATGATATGCCTTATGAGGAGCTTCAAATGAATTGGATTGGTGATTTTAATCCGAAAATGATGCGCGTAGCTGAGCAAATCGGGGCCAAGATTTATAAAACTCATCATACATATCGTTATAATTTCGATCGTTCAAAACAATTTAAACGCTATCCCGTTTTATAGTACAGTATTCTGTCATAAATCTAAAATATGTGGAAATTGTTTCCAGAACTTTAAAGAAAAATGTAAGTTTGCACTGTTTAAAAAATCAACCTTTTAAAAAAACAAAAACATGAAAAAACTATTTTTAGCACCAGCAGTAGCTGCAATGGTATTTTTAGCTGCTTGCGGTGGAAATCAAAACGCGGATAACGCTGAAACAACCGAGACTACTACACCAACAGAAGCGCCTGCTGAGGCATTTCCAGGGAGTGAAAATGTTGCGGTAACTAACCATATCGAATTAGAAGGCCATGACAACATGACTTTTACTGGTGGAGATTTATTCAAAGTTAAAGCAGGTGAGGAAGTTACACTTACATTGAAAAACGTAGGTCAATTACCAAAAGAGTCTATGGGACATAACGTTGTTATCTTAACTCCAGGAACTGATCATGCGGAATTTGGTGGAGAGGCGTTCAAAGCTAAAGATGAGGATTACATTCCTGCAACTTTTGCTTCTTCAATAGTTGCCCACACAAAACTATTAGGTCCAGGAGAAAGTGATACCATCACTTTTACTATTGATACTCCTGGCGTATACACGTATGTATGCAGCTTCCCAGGCCATTGGGGAACAATGACTGGAACAATCGTTGTTGAATAAGACAATATTTGTTCTTTAAGAAAAAGGAGCCGCCCACAATTCTGTTGTGAGCTGGCTCCTTTTTTCGTTTTCGATGAATTGTATTTCGTCAAGTATTCTAATTTATCCACTCTTATCAGCAGGGGAATTTTTAATAATATTTCTTTTTCTTCTCTTTATCTGAAAAGTCTGGGATTTTTTGCAGCGGAATTTATATTCATTAACTTTGAATTTAAAATAATAAATCGATATGCAATACGACGTTGTCATTATAGGGAGTGGTCCAGGCGGATATGTTGCTGCCATCCGCTGCGCACAGTTAGGATTAAAAACAGCAGTAATTGAAAAGTACAACGCTTTTGGTGGTACTTGCCTGAACGTAGGTTGTATCCCATCAAAAGCACTGCTCGACTCAAGTGAGCATTATCATAATGCTGCCAAAAACTTTGATGCACATGGAATCTCTTTAAAAAAGTTAAGTGTCGATATCAAAAAAATGATTGCTCGTAAGGATGAGGTGGTTTCTCAAACCACACAAGGAATTGCTTTTTTATTCAAGAAAAATAAGATCACTTCTTATATTGGTATGGGATCTTTTGTGGATAAAAACACCATCAAGATCACAAAAGATAAGGGAGAAACTGAGCAGATAACCGCAAAGAATGTGATCATTGCTACCGGTTCGAAGCCATTCTCTCTTCCATCTATTCAAATCGATAAACAGAGAATTATTACTTCCACAGAAGCACTAAAATTAAATGAAATTCCAAAACACCTAATCCTAATCGGAGGGGGGGTGATCGGTTTAGAACTGGGATCGGTATACGCCCGTTTAGGCTCTAAAGTTACTGTATTGGAATATGCAGATTCTCTCATCCCTACAATGGATAAGGGTCTAGGTAAAGAATTATTAAAATCTTTAAAAGGACTAGGCTTTGAATTCTTGTTAAATCATAAAGTTACCGGCGCTTCAGTAAAAGGTGAAACAGTCACTGTTACCGCTGAAAATAAAAAAGGTGAAGTCGTGACTGTAGACGGAGATTACTGTTTAGTAGCCATAGGTAGAATCGCTTATACAGATGGGTTGGGATTAGAAAACATCGGCATCACGGTTGATGAACGAGGAAAGAAAGTTCCTGTTAACGAAAACCTTGAAACATCAGTTTCTGGTGTATATGCCATTGGTGACGTCATTACTGGAGCGATGCTTGCTCACAAAGCGGAAGATGAAGGGGTATTTGTAGCAGAGTTACTAGCCGGACAAAAACCGCACATCAATTATAATTTAATTCCCGGGGTTGTATACACATGGCCAGAAGTGGCAAGTGTAGGACAAACAGAAGAGCAGTTAAAAGAAAATGGAATCAAATACAAAACAGGATCTTTCCCTTTCAAAGCCAGTGGTAGAGCCCGTGCGAGCATGGATACTGACGGTTTTGTAAAAGTATTAGCGGATGCAGATACAGATGAAATTCTGGGCGTTCACATGATTGGTCCAAGAGTAGCAGATATGATTGCAGAAGCTGTCGTAGGTATGGAATTTAGAGCCTCTGCTGAAGATATAGCAAGGATATGCCATGCACATCCAACCTATACGGAATCATTCAAGGAAGCCGCCCTAGCTGCAACTGCAAATAGACCTATTCACATCTAACATTATTTAAGCTCATATTAACCCACGGCAAAAGGAGTCTCTTATTTTAGGCTCCTTTTGCTGTTTATGGATACTGACTTATCCTCTTATTTTGTCTTTTGTATGACTTCTTGCGAAAACAAAGCAAGCTTTTTAAACGAAATACTTAATTCTTCACGGTTAGGTTGTTTTCAATCATCCGATTAGTATACTGTTGGATAAAGGCTTTTAAATGCTTTTCGATTTCTGACTGGATCTCGGGAAGGGTATTCACTAAGTTGTTTTCATTTAATCTATCTTCTTTGATATTGTATAGCGCTATACTGTTTTCTCCATCGTGAATAAGAAGATAATCACCTTGATAGAAATTGAACGTGCCGTCATTATTATTTACAACAAAGTTTTCCTGTCCTTCTTTAAATGCATCAAAGCCAAAGGCAAAATAGGGTTGATCGTAATTTAAATAATTAAGCACGGTAGGAGTTATATCCAGCTGTTGAACTAGCTTATCGGATAGGCCTTTCAAATTTCCACCAGGATAATAAAATAGAATGGGAATTGAAAATGCACCTGATGTAGTTTTATATTCCGGAAAGTGAGAGACGGTTGCATGGTCGGCTACCAGAACAAATAAAGTGTTTTTATACCAAGGCATGGTAGATGCTGTTTCGAAGAATTTTCTCAGCGCCATATCTGTGTAGCCCATGGGCTCCTGAACTTCTAAGGGTCCTTTAGGGAACAAACCTTCATATTGCTTCGGGACTTTATAAGGATGATGTGAGGAAAGCGAAAAAAAGCTTGAGAAGAAGGGTTCTTTAAGCGTATTCATCTTTTGAGCCATAAACTGCATAAAGGGTTCATCCCATATACCCCACATTCCATCAAAGTCTGCATCATTGTTGTATTCTGTCTTCCCAAAATAAGTTTGAATACCAGCAAGCTTGGTATAAGAAGAGAAGCCCATTGAACCATTGGGAGCGCCATGAAAAAAGGCAGTTTCATATCCCTTTTCAGCTAATATTTTGGCAATGCTGCTGGTTTCATTTCCTGAATAAATGGATAATATAAAAGGCTCGTTTATAGAGGGAATGCCAGAGATAATAGAAGGTAAAGCATCAATGGACTTTCGACCATTTGCATAACTATTTTTAAATGTATAGCTATGTTCTATTAAAGAATCAATAAAGGGGGTATAGCCTTTATAGTTGCCCTCATCTAAGTCCTTGTTGAGGGCGCCAACATGCTCCTTGCCCAAACTTTCTATAATGAGGAAAACCACATTTAACTCTTTAAAAGCACTGTCTGGCTTAGAATGGTGAATTGGATTATAGATCGCGATCAATTCGATTTCACTAAAATAGTTTTTAGGTTTTAAGGAAACTGATCCTAGTGTTCTAATGATCGAGAAGGGGGTGTTCAATACAATACTCATCTCATCTGGTGAGTTTACAAATTCTCCAGCGTTACTTAAAGTAATGGGGCGAGTGCTATGGCGCCAACCTCCTCGAATGCCAATTAAAACTAGACCGGAAATCAAAACGAGTATTAAGGAATGACTTAAATAGTGGATGGCTCTAAACTGATGTGCTTTTTTTACTTGAACTCGATTGTATAGCCAATTCAACGCCCAGATAGAGATTACAAATAGCAAAAGTAAATACCAATAGCCAAGCAGGAAGTCTATTCCTAACTTTATTTTATTTTGTTCGTTAGAAAATTGTTCAAAAACCGTTGCTGTCGTTCGTTTTAATGTAAAGCGATAATAGGCAAAATCTACAAAGTTTAAAGCGATTCCGACACTGTTTGTTATGATGAATAGCCACTTGCAAAAGTGTTGATACTTCTCTTTATATCTAAAGGGAAAGGGAACGCTTTGAAGTATAATAAACAATGCGTTTATATAAAGTAGGGCAGCTAAATCAAATTTTAAACCTCCAAGCATCATAATGAGTAGCTTAGGGCCTGTTACAGTACTGAAAAGCTCTATGTTTGAAACATAGAAACCTATACGTAGGAAAGCGTATAGGAGTATTAAAATAATAAACCTGTACAGTAAGGTCAGATAAATATTAGCTTGCGTTGTCCCGTTGAAATTCATAAAAAAGAAAAGGTGATGGAACTTTATGCTGTCTGTTTTTCTAACGTCTCTTCTTGCATTTCTGCTTTAAGTTTCCTTTCAACTATAAAGGGAGCAAACGGAATTAAAGATGCGATAAAAAATACAGAAAAGCGCTTAAATGTCCATTTGTAAAAGTACCAGCAACTAATTAATAATACAATATAGCCAATAAATAATACACCATGTGCCCATCCTACGTACTTTACGGCTAAAGGCCAATCGGCCAGATATTTTAGAGGCATAGCAATGAAGAAAAGAATCACTGTTGAAATTCCCTCTATAAAAGCAATCTGAGTAAATCGAGTCAAAAGATTATTGTTCATAATTTGAAATTAAATTTTCTTCGAAAATAGGGTATTTGCCTACTTCAAAAGAGTCTGGGCTTAAGTTTTACAGAGTTTTGACTGGGAGAAGGATGCAGATTCCTTGCATCCTTCTCCCAGTCAGCTTTGAGCTATCAGTTCCTATCTTTCACTCCTTAGCCCTGACCACTCATCAGTCGTCATCTCGACTGTAATTTACTCATCAGTACCTGTCAACTATCACGTCATCTCGACTGTAGCGAAGCGGAATGGAGAGATCTCTTTATTGCTTATAGGAAGAGATCTCTCCACTTCGGTCGAGATAACGTTAGATTTACTCGAGTGACGTTAATGCTGGCTGACGTTTGGTTGTCCAACCGAAGTGGGAATTATTAGATCGTATTAACGACTTCCTCTTCCTTTTCTAATTCGTATTCTAAAACATCTTTATGATCATAATCTTCAGCGATCATTTTTTCAATATCCAAACCTTTTTTGTCCATTCCTAACTTATGCAGGATATTATCAAAGGTTTGGTAAACCACTGGAACGATGATTAGGGTTAAAAATAGTGAACTTATTAAGCCGCCAATGACTACCCAAGCTAGGCCATTTTTCCATTCTGCACCAGCTCCAGAAGCTAATGCAATAGGGAGCATACCGAATACCATGGCAATGGTTGTCATTAATATAGGACGTAGACGAGCGTTGTTAGCATTGATCAGGGCTTGACGAGTGGTTTGACCTGCAGCTTTCATTTGGTTGGTAAAGTCGACTAGAATAATCGCGTTTTTCGCTACCAAACCTATCAACATGATTAGCCCCAACATGGTGAAAATGTTCAAGGAGTTGTTGGTTAATGCCAACGCGAGAAGTGCACCTATAACGGATAATGGGATGGAGAACATTACCACGAATGGGTATACAAAACTATCGTACAAAGCCACCATAATGAAGTAAACTAAAAGGATCGCGATTAAAAGGGCCATGCCCAAAGATCCGAATCCTTCTTCTTGCATCTCCATGTCACCTCCCCAAAGGTAGCTTACTCCAGTTGGGCGTTGTAGTTTTTCAATTTCAGCTTCAAATTCTTGAATAATGGTACCTGACGGCCTACCTATTGCTTGAGATTGAACTTTTACAGAGGTACTTTTATCGCGACGTTCAAGTTGACTTGGTCCAGACCCTTCCCTCACTTCTGCGAACTGCGAAAGTTTGATTAGTTTTTCATCCTTATTTGCGAAAAGTAAGTTTTTTACATCATCAACATTTTTACGGTTATAGTCTGAAAAGCGGATGTTAATATCGTATTCGTATTCACCATGCCTAAATTTTCCATCTGTATTCCCATTAAATGCAGTTTGCATAGTACCCCCTATAGTTTGTAGGTTTAGTCCTAAAGCTGCCATTTTATCGCGGTCAACCACTACTTCAATCTCTGGGTTCCCACTTTCAACAGATAGTTTGGTTTCTGTTGCTCCTGGTATTTTAGCTAAGGCTATACGTGCTTCTTCTGCAAACTTTAATACGGTATCAATATCCGATCCTGTAACAATAAGTTCAATTGGCGCTCGTTCTGGTGAGCCCATGATGCTAATAGGAACAGTTGTTATCTTAGCACCAACAATATTTTCCGCTAATTCTTTTTTGATTTTTGCAGCGTAAACGTTGGAGGGATCGGCTCGCTTTTCCTTGTCGACAAGTAGAACTGTAATTTCTGATTTATAGGCTGTGCCGATACTTCCACCAAAACCTTCACTTGAGTGTCCAATCATGGTAATTTGAGAAACAATCTCCGGTTTGTCAGATAAGTAGTCTTCTACCTGTCGGGTAATTTGGTTGGTTTGTTCAATGGAAGATTCCTTAGGAAGTTCAATTTGAACAATAAATTCACCACGGTCGCTTTGGGCAAAAAACTCAGTTCCGATAAATCCTCCACCCACAAGTCCACATGAAGAAATCAAAAGAAAGGAAACGCTTATTAGTGTAACTGCTTTATGATCAAGTGCCCATTTGAGAATGTTAGTAACCCATGCTGTAAATTGAGTTAGTTGTCTTTCAAACCAAAGGATGAATCGTCCTACTGGCTTTTTTGGTGTGATTTTTTCAAGCTTACCGAAACGGGAAGTTAAAAGGGGAACAATGGTAAAGGAAATAAATAAACTAAGTAGGGTTGCGATCATTACCACCACACAGAACTCTCGCAGTATATCGGATACTAATCCGGTGCTAAGCGCTATAGGTAAAAATACTACCACAATTACCATGGTGATTGACACTACGGTAAAGCCAATTTCTTTTGTACCATCGATGGAAGCCCGTACTTTATTCTTTCCCATTTCCATGTGCCGGTATATGTTTTCAATGACCACAATAGCGTCATCCACCAATATCCCGACTACTAATGACAGTCCTAATAGAGACATTAAGTTTAGTGTAAAACCTAAAAGTTCCATTCCGATAAAGGTTGAAATTAGTGCTACTGGAATAGCAACCATCACAATTACCGCATTTCTTAAACTGTGTAAAAACAGTAACATGACAATGGCAACTAAGATTATGGCTAAGAATAAATCATAGATTACAGCGTCTGCCGACTCAAGCGTATAGGTAGAGCTATCGCTGGCAATGCTTAGGGTTAAGCCTTCTGAAGTATAGTCTTGTTCGAGTTGTTTGACAATTTCGCGTACGCTCTCACTCACTTGTACGGCGTTTGCATCCGAGGTTTTTATTACCTGAATGGCGATGGCACTTTGACGGTTAACACGTGCGAGTTTATCAACATCCTTTTGGGTGTCTTGTACATCAGCGATATCTCTCACTCTGATTTGCGAACCGTTTGCTGTCGTATTCACAACCAGATTTCTTAATTGTTCTGGCGATTCGTACTTGCCTGAAAGTCGAACTAAAATATCTTGATCCTGTGTTTTTACACTACCGGTAGGGAAGTCTAAATTTGACGAGAGTATAACCTGTTGAACTTGAAGTGGAGAGAGATTATAGGCCTCTAGCTTACTGGCGTCTAAATTGACTTGAATTTCACGCTCTTGCCCACCAATTAAATTCACATTGGCAACCCCTTCCACCCGAGAAATAATGGGCTGGATTCGTTTGTCTATTAAGTCGAAAAATTCAGCTTCAGGCATATCTGAGGTTGCAGACATAGTAATGATGGGAAGGTCATCTAAAGAGAACTTCGCTAAAGTTGGTGCTTTCGCATCGTCTGGAAGATCAGCTAAAATAGCGTTTACTTTTCTTTGGGCGTCATTTAATGCAAGATCTACGTCGGCACTATTATTCAAAGTGATTACTAACACTGATAAACTCTCAAAGGAGGTAGCGTCTATTTTTTTAACATTCTCCATGGATGATACAGCATCTTCCAGTTTCTTGGTCACCGTATTTTCTACCTCATTAGGAGACGCACCGGGGTAAACCGTTGATATAGATACAATCGGTGGAGAGAACTTTGGTAAAAGCTCGTAGTTTAATGAAAAGTAACTTAATATGCCTAACAAACTCAGTGCAGTAAAAACTACAATGACGATGGAAGGTCTTTTTATGGAAATATCTGCAATTTTCATCCGGGTAAAATATTTTATTAATGAGTGTTTATTTTCATTTGTATTAATGAGCTCGTTGCACTCGGTTTAATTGGTAATGAAACGATTGTGCTTTCTTGCTTGCTCATGATGGTTTCATTTGTGATGATTATTGATTGGTGTTTGTTATTTATAAGCATCAGTGAACTCGTCACACTCGGTTTGTTAATCATGATTGGTTGCTATTGGGCTTTGACCAGTGTACCGTCGATCAGGTTAATCTGACCGCTTGTTATAATGATATCTCCTTCAGTTAATCCACCTACAATTTCAACCTGATCTCCAATAATTCTACCAGAGACAACATCCTTTATTCTTGCGGTATCTTCATTTTCCAGAACAAATATTTGATTGCTGTTTACTCCCCCCGCAAATGAAGTACGTGGAATCAAAAGAGCAGGCTCTTGTTTCGGAAATTCAAAAGTAGCGGTTGCATACATTCCTGCTCTCAAATTATTCGAATCTTGATTGGTAACCTCGATTTCAACCGGGTAGTTTAATGCGTTGTCTGCCTTTGGTGCAATGAAATTAATCACTCCGTGAAAGGTTTTATCAGGAAATACGGTGCTTGTTATTTTTACGCGATCTCCAGTTTTTAAATGAACGACTTGTTGCTCGTTGGCATTTACTTTTAGCTTTAAGCTTGAAACGTCTACAATGTTAAAAAGAGGTGTACCGGGAGCGACAAATGCACCGGGCTCAATTAAGCGCGCATTCACGATTCCTGAAATAGGAGACTTGATATACGAATCTTGAACTCGACGACGAGCTTGCAGAACCATGGTTTCAGCATTCCTCAAGGCTAATTCAATATCATCGAGTTGTGATTTGGTTACTCCCCCAGTTTCGTATGAACTGGCATAGCGTTCTTGATCTTTCTTTAATTTTGAATAGGAAGCTTCCGCGTTCTGTAAATCTAGTGAAGCGTATTCAGGGTCAATTCGTACTAATACCTGGCCCTTGCTTACTCTAGATCCTTCATCAACTAGAATTTGGGTAACTCTACCGCCAGTTTCAGCAAGTAAATTCAAATCATGCTTAGCAGTAAAGTTACCGTTTGCTGAAAAGTTTAAGTTTAAGGTATCCTTTTTAGCGATAGCCGTTTTTACGATAACTGCACCCGATTGATCTGCAACAACTGCAATCTTAGCTTCGTTTTCTTTTTTATTGTTGGTTAAAACCCATGCAATTAATGCACCCACAACAATAAGGGCTATTATGGTTATAATTCCTCTTTTCATTTTTTACTCTATTATTAATGATTTGATGTTTCCGTTTGATTTAATTAGTTCTATTTCAGCTACTTTGTAATTTAGTAAGGCAGTATTATAAAGATTTTGGGCGGCTACTAAATCTGTTTCAGCATTTAGTAAATCTGTTAAAGATGCCAGTCCATTATGGTAATTATTTTGTATACTGTTAAAGACTTCCTCAGCTAGGATTGTATTTCCTTTTTGAGCTTCAATGGTATTGAGGCTATTTTTTATTTGAATTTTCGCGTTTTCATAGGCCATTTTCAAGGCATTAGAAGAGTCTTTAATATCTTCTTGGATCTTTTGGATATCAATGGTTGCCTGTTTTACTCTTGCACTTCTTCCGCCACCATCAAAGATCGGAACATTGAGCGTTAATGTTACAGCAGACATTCCAAAGTTTAATGCCTTGTTAGTATATAAATCAAATCTATTGCTCTGTGTATTATACAGGTAATTTGCACCTAACGATAAAGTAGGATAAAATTCTGACAAATAAGCCTTGCGTTGAAAGCCTAAAAGTTCTTCTTGCTTCCGTAGGATTTGATAATCACTCAGGCGTTCGACATCAAACGCATTATTAGAAACGATCTTTAAGGAGGTTTCATTTTCTAATGCCGAAAGACTTGATGCTGGAATGTTAATTTCTTCATTGATAGGCATTCCCATATAATATTTCAAGAGATTTTCTTGCTGAGAAATTCCATTCAACAGCTCTTCCCTTTGAGTGAGGATATTAACTTTGTTAACCTTCACACGATCCAGATCGATCCTTTTTGCCAACCCAAGTTCATATTGATTGCTTACAATTTCTTCAAGTTTTGACACACGCTCTAAATTGGCATCTATTACTTGCAACTGTTCACGAGTGATGATAACCTGGTAGTAGTTTGTAGCTACCAGTTGAATTAAATTTTCTTCTGCTAATTTAGAAGCAATTTGGTAAAATTCTTTTGAGCTTCGTGATGCTCTTAAACCCGTAAAAACTTGTTGGTTGAAGATTTGTTGGTTTAACTGCACTTGCGACATTGCACTCCAGGTTGTTCCCGCTGTTACTGCAATAAATTCTCCTGGCGCTCCTCCCATGAACTCTGCAGGGAGTATAAATTTTTGTGCTTTAATATTTCTTACTACTTGAGAAGTACCATCAATTTGGGGTAAAGCAGCTGAACGGACTTCTTTGATTTGATAATCTACTGATTCGACATCCAATCTCGCTTTGGTGACCGCTTTACTATTTTGTAAAGCATAATTCAAAGCATCCTGTAAGGTGATGGTTTGTTGTGCCATACTATTTTTTGCAATAGCAAGAAGTAAAAAAGACACAACTATGTATTTAGTATAATTCATATTCTCTATTTGTTCGGGAAATTAATTGTGTAACAAGGCTTTAATGAATACTTTAGCAAGTTCCATTTGTTTATGGTGAATAGTGTCGCGCAGTTGCTCATCGATTGTAATTTTCTTTACAGATTGATCCTTATTGACGAGGAAGATTCCTTTGCTAGCTTGTATGTATAATTCTGCGGTTTCTTCAACGTTGAATGGCTTGAATTCTTTTCTTTCAATTCCTTTTTCAAAGATCTCTACGATCAGTTTTTTTGAATATTGCGAAGATAATTCTGCTAGGTGTTTTGTGTTTTCATTTACTGAAGGACAGTCGAATCCTTCAAAAATGTGAAGCATATAATGCTTTTCGAAGAATTCATTTTTTACATGTTGTATTTGTTCTAATGTTTCTAATGTAGAAGTACAGCTTGCTATTCTTTCTTTAAGCAATATATCAAACTGACCTATAAGATGTTGTATCACTTCAGTGATGAGCGCATTTTTATCAGGGAAATAATAATATATATTTCCTTTAGAAATCGAACTGTCTTCTGCTATTTCATTCATCGTCGTTTTTCCTATGCCAAAATGGGAGAAACGCTTTAATGCGGCTTTAATGATTTGTTCTTTCCTGTTATCTATTTCCAAAATCCAATCCTTTTTACTATTTGACCTTTTGTGAATTTGGGTCAAAGGTACGGTAAGGAAATTATATACACAACAAAAATTTAAAAAAATGGAGTTCAATGAATTTCAGTTATCTTTGAATTTGTTAAAATTAAGTAGTAGATGAGCATCGTTATTCAGGAAAATATATCTTTAAAACAGCATAATACCTTCGGTATTGAGGTTTCTGCAAAATATTTTGTTCGAATTGAGCGGGAAGAACAATTAGTGGAATTGTTTTCAATTGAACGTTTTCGATCCATACCTAAATTAATATTAGGCGGTGGAAGCAATATATTATTTACTAAAGACTATGATGGGCTCGTCGTTTTTATAAATATAAAGGGTATAAACCATGATGTAAATGGAGATGTGGTTCAAGTAACTGCAGGTGGGGGAGAGGTATGGAATGATTTAGTTCAATATTGTGTAACTCGAGATTTTGCGGGTATTGAAAATTTAAGTTTAATTCCAGGAACTGTTGGAGCTGCACCGGTGCAAAATATTGGTGCTTATGGGGTAGAGCTTAAAGATGTCTTTCAGGAATGCGTAGCATTTGACACTTATAGTAGAGATTATCAGGTCTTTAGAAAAGAAGATTGTAGGTTTGATTATCGTGATAGCCTATTCAAAAGCGTTGAGAAAAATAGATATATCATTACTTCTGTTTCTTTGGGACTATCTAGGATACCTATGATTAATACTAGTTATGGTGCTATTGAGCAAGAATTAAAAATACAAGAAATCCATTCTCCAAGTATAAAAGATATTTCAGATGTTGTTTCGAAGATTAGAGTATCTAAGCTTCCCGATCCTTCAACAATCGGAAACTCAGGTAGTTTCTTTAAAAACCCAGTTGTTGATGTTGACTTTTTTGTACAATTACAGCCTCAATTTGTGGACATCGTTTATTATCCAATAAATAAAAATAAGGTTAAACTTGCTGCAGGTTGGTTGATAGAACAATGCGGTTGGAAAGGGGCGAGGGAAGGAAACACCGGAACTTGGAAAAACCAAGCATTGGTATTAGTGAATCATGGAAGTGCAACAGGGTCAGAAGTTTATGTTTTTTCTGAGAAAGTTATTTCAAGCGTTTATTCCAAATTCGGAATTGTTCTTGAGCGCGAGGTAAATGTAATTTGAATTTTCTTTTTTGTTTTAATACAGGATGGTAGTGTTAGTTTTTTAGCTAATTAATTCATGTAGACCAATCTATAGCACAGTTGTTGTAATGATAAGTGTATATGAATAAATACTACAAAAACTAAACGATTATCTAACAGAACAGATGGCTAGGGATTAGTTGGCTGTTCACAAACTTAACCAGTATGACTAAAAGAGAATTTAACACCGTGGTTACCAAGCAGACAGAGTCTTTAAAAATGTATGCATTGCGTTTCACTCGTAACGACGAAGACGCAAATGATCTTGTTCAAGACACCGTTTTAAAAGCGATTACTTATTATGATAAGTTTAAACAGGGAACAAACCTCAAGGGCTGGTTGTATACCATCATGAAAAATACGTTTATCAATAATTATCGCCAAATCACGAAGACTAACACCTACGTTACTCAAGCGGATGATATTTCTTCAGAGAATTTGGTTTACAGTTCCACTAAAAATATTGGAGAAAGTAAATTTGTAATGGAGGATATTCGCGAAGCAATGCAGAATTTATCGGATGAATATTATGTTCCGTTTACCATGTATTTTGAAGGATACAAATATCATGAAATTGCCGATCATCTAGACATTCCAATTGGTACCGTTAAAACGAGGATACACGTAGCCAGGAAAATACTTAAAACTTCATTAAAGGCATATAGTGTTAACATGGAAGTGCCAATATTTGCCGGTTTTGAGTATTAATTTTTATCTCAAATCAAAATGGCTGAGTTCGGTAAATTGTTTTATACGACCTGCTATTTCTTCCTGAGTTAAGCTTTCAATTTTTTCCGTTCCGAATTTTTCGACACAAAAAGAAGCTAAGGCGGAACCAAAGATAACAGCGTTTTTCATGTTATTAAAGTTGATGGTTCCTACTTTTGCTAAATATCCTATAAACCCTCCAGCGAAAGTGTCGCCGGCTCCAGTAGGGTCGAAAACTTCAGCTAGGGGAAGAGCGGGTGCAGAAAATATCTGGTTTTCGCTGAATAAAAGTGCGCCATGCTCTCCCTTTTTAATAATTAAATACTTAGGGCCCATTTGTAAAATTTTGTCAGCAGCTTTAACCAAGGAATATTCTCCCGACAGCTGACGGGCTTCTTCATCGTTAATAGTTAAGACATCGACCCGTTTCAGGACAGCGATTAAGTCAGCCAATGCAATGTCCATCCAAAAGTTCATCGTATCTAAAACTACTAATTTAGGTTTATCTTTCAAACGGTCCAAAGTAGTGGACTGAACACTGGGGGTGAGATTCCCCAGCAAAAGGTACTCACAATTTTGATACGACTCTGGAATTATCGGGTCAAAGCTTTCAAGAACGTTTAGTTCAGTGACTAATGTGTCTCTGCTGTTCATATCGTTATGATATTTACCGGACCAGAAGAAAGATTTTTCGCCTTTTTTGATTTGAAGACCTTCGGTATCAATACCTCTACTAGAAAACTTTTTAAGATTTGCCTTCCCAAAGTCATCACCAATAACGCCAATGATCTTAATATCGTTATAAAGATATGAAGCGGCTAAGGAAGCAAAGGTCGCTGCACCGCCAACGATTTTGTCAGTTTTGCCAAACGGAGTTTCTATGGCGTCAAACGCTACTGTTCCTATTACTACTAAGCTCATATCGATAGTACTTAAAATTTGTATTGAATGATAACTGTAAAAACAAAAAAGCCAGCAAATTGCCGGCTTTTTTTGCTCCTGAAGCTGGGCTCGAACCAGCGACCCTCTGATTAACAGTCAGATGCTCTAACCAACTGAGCTATTCAGGAATTTTTTGATTAATCCAGCTAGACAGCTGTTTTTAATTCGTCAGCAAAGGTATATCTTTTTTGGATATTTACAAATCCTATTCATTAATTTATTAAAATTCTCTTTTTTGTTTAATCGCACTAAATTGTTTAGGGACAATAATGCTGACATCAGGGAAGCTTTTTACATTATGGCTCGTGTCAGCTATCAAAGTTAAGGAAACCGTCTTTAATCAACTTGATTCAATGAAATTGCTTAATGAAAGGATGTGAAACAAAAAAAGCCTCTCCTGATTTAGGGAAGGCTTTTTTGCTCCTGAAGCTGGGCTCGAACCAGCGACCCTCTGATTAACAGTCAGATGCTCTAACCAACTGAGCTATTCAGGAGTGTTTATTTGTGAATCTAGCGAAACAAAGCCTGTGATTCGTATCCCCTGTTTTGGGATTGCAATATTAGGGAATCTATTATTAAAATGCAAGCAAAACATTTTTTATTTATCTTGGTTTTTAATTTGGTTGATCTGCAAGTTTTTTGCAATGAATTATTAAAAACATTATTTTAGTTTCGCTTCCAAAATGACTACATTAGCCGCCCTATTTAAAAAGTATGAACCATCAATGAATTTACAAAATTCACATACGGAGATGACCAGCCGGAGACCAGCGAAACGATTTCCTGAAAGCAGTTAGACGATCAGTTTTAAAAAAAAATATTCCACACATTATAGTATTTATCAATAAAGATAAGCAGGGTGTAATGAGCATTAATATAAATTAAGAAATAGCACTTATTAACAATTATTCTGATGAAAACAACATTTGATTTTGAGAAACCATTGGCTGATTTGCAGTCTCAAATCGAGAAAGTGAACCAGGTTGCCGAAAAAACAAAGGTTGACATGTCTTCAACCATTAAAGAGTTGGAGCTAAAGTTAGCCAATACACGTACCGATATATATGGCAATCTAACAGGCTGGCAAAAAGTCCAAATGTCAAGACATCCTGAAAGGCCACAGACTTTAGATTATATAGCTCGAATATGTGACGACTTTATTGAACTTCACGGTGATCGTACGGTTAAAGACGATAAAGCAATTATCGGTGGTTTTGCGAAAATTGGCGGAAAGCCCGTCATGGTAATAGGTCATCAAAAAGGTAAAAATACCAAAGAAAGGCAATTTCGTAACTTCGGAATGGCTAATCCCGAAGGGTATAGGAAGGCATTACGATTGATGAAGCTTGCCGAGAAGTTCAATGTGCCAGTAGTTTCTTTGATCGACACAATGGGTGCCTATCCCGGGCTAGAAGCGGAGGAAAGAGGGCAGGGTGAGGCTATCGCTAGGAACTTGCTGGAAATGTCGATATTGGAAGTACCAATTATTTGTATCATTATCGGAGAAGGTGCTTCAGGGGGTGCTTTGGGAATTGGAATTGGTGACCGTGTATATATGCTGGAGCACACATGGTATTCGGTGATTTCCCCTGAGTCTTGTTCGTCTATACTTTGGAGAAGTTGGGATTATAAAGAAATTGCTGCTGAAGCTCTAAAGTTGACTTCGGAAAATATGTTTGCCAATAAGCTAATCGATGGTATCATTCCCGAGCCTTTAGGCGGAGCTCACCATAATCCGGATCAAATGGCTGAGACTGTAAAACAACGAATCCTTGATGATATTAATTTGTTGAAAGCAAAGACGAAGGAGAACCTCATTTCCGAACGTATCGATAAATTTTGTAGTATGGGTGTTGTGGTAGAGGCTTAACTCAACGGAAAACACCATTTCTAATAAAAAGAGGCTGTTTCATAAGTAATATTTATTAATACTTATGAAACAGCCTCTTTTTTGTTGCTATGGTTTAACGACAACCTTTATTGCTGGAACGTCTCAGAATAACGCCGTTCTAAGGAAGAAAATGTAGCTTTAATTTTCTCATTTAATTCGGGTTGGGCAAATTCGCTTGTGACTTCTTCCATTCCATGCAGGGTATACATGCCTACTTGCATGTTTTCTCTTTCTAAATTCGCTTTCGTTTGTGCTATAGCAAAGTAATAGTTCAGATATTCTTCGATGTACTTTAGATTTGCTGAGAAGATTTTATTCGCTTTTTCAGTTTCGCCGACCTTATATAGCAATTCTCCCAATAAATACTTTTGTAACGCCTGCCTTTGTGTGTAGATACGCTCGGGAATGACTTCTTCGGCTCGGTTCATAACTGCACGTGCTTCTTCTGTCTTTCCTTGCGCAAGCAACGAGTTAGCTAAAGTGGTAAAATTGTTGATGATGACATTGATCATTCCATACGATTCATGATCAAGGTACTTTGCCTCTTTAATATTCCCCCAAACGAATTTCTCTAATGTATTTGTGTACATCGCATACGGGTTTACCTTGTCTGCCATCATCTCTGGATCGGAATTTTCCTGCTTTATAGGCATTAATCGATAGGCAAAGCCTTCGGTATACAAGTAATTGTCTAGTCCCATATAGTTGTCGGTAGGTACGGTTACGGCAAAGTAGATCGGTCTCTCCCAGTTATTATGTACCAAGATATCGAACATGGCCAAATCTCCTTTAGTAACAGCTCCTTTATTATATGTCCAAGTCATCTGCTCATCTATTTGATCTTCCCATTCTGCTGGCACGACTTTGTTTTTTATAACTTCGTCTTTATTAACGTGCATGGCGAAGTTCCTTGTAGGCAAAAAGTTCTCTCTAGTTCCGTCTGGGTATTGAAATTTATCGTCATTATTATCAGAGAGTAAAAGTCCTAAGATGTCTTTTAAATCGACGCTACCTTCAATCTTGTAATCTTGAAAACGCAAATAATCTCGATTGCCTTGAACAAACTGGTCATTATCCATGGTGATCGGTAAAGCCGCAGATTCATTTACAGGCTTTTTCATTTGGCGTATATACCAGTCTGCTGTAAGTAAGCTTAAGTTTACTACTCTCACATCTGGTCTTATATTCTCTACCTCTTGCGCATACCACAAAGGATAGGTGTCATTGTCACCATAAGTAAATAGAATCGCATTGGGTGCACAAGATTCTAGATAATTTATAGCCAAGTCACGCGCTGTCCATTTTGTAGACCGATCATGATCGTCCCATCCTTCTTTTGCCATGAGTACCGGGGCTACTAATAGGCCGATTGCTATGGCTGCAATTCCTGCTGTTTTTGCATTTACCTTTTTCTGAAGCCAATCGCTAATGCCAATCACACCTAATCCTATCCATATTGCAAAGGCATAGAAAGAGCCCGCATACGCATAGTCCCTTTCTCGTGGTTGTAAAGGGTTTTGATTCAAGTAAAGTACAATGGCTAAGCCGGTAAAGAAAAAGAGGAGCCCTACGATGGCGGCATCTTTTTGGTTGCGTTTAAAGTGCCATAAAGCACCTATTATACCTAGAATGAGGGGTAGGAAATAAAAAGTATTCCTCGATGGATTGCTCAGTTCAGCTTCGGGAAGGGCATCTTGCCCTCCTAAACGCATTTGATCTATAAACTTTATGCCGCTTATCCAGTTCCCATCTGTATAGCTTCCATGCCCTTGTTCATGATTCTGACGACCGGCAAAATTCCACATGAAATAGCGAGTATACATGTGTCCAATTTGATAGTTGAAAAAGAAGGACAGGTTGTCGCCAAATGTGGGTTGTTCATTAGGGCCAAGATTTAGCCAACTTCGATAGAATTGAACGTGACTATCTTGACGGCTATAGATTCTCGGAAGAAATGTCTCTCGATCATATACATAGTCAAATTTTTGTCCAGATACTTCATATTTATTATCCCCTTTTCTATAAGAATTGCCACCTATTTTGATGTCAATTAATTGCGAGTCAAAATAAGGACCTACTAATAATGGATCTTCCCCATACTGCTCTCTATTTAGATAGCTTAAGAAAGAAAATGCATTGTCTGGATCGCTGTTATTTAACGTAGGATCAGCTTTTGCTCGTATTAAAATCATTGAAAAAGAGCTGTAGCCAATAATAATAAAGGCAACACAAAGAAATGCAAGGTTTAAACGGGGTTTATTTTTTTTGATTGAATAAATGATACCATAAACAATGAAGCCGATTAGTAGCAAGGTGAATACGATTACTCCTGTCCCAAATCCAAGGCCTAGGGTATTGACAAAGAATAAATCGAAGTAAGCTGCTCCTTTAATTAGATATTGAATAATACCCCATAAAATTAAACCTAGAACTACGCATCCAATTAACATTGCAGTGATAGCACCTTTGGACGTTGGCTTTATTGTTTTTCTAAAGTAGATTACCAACGCTAATGCAGGTATGGTTAATAAATTTAATAAATGGACTCCTATGGATAAGCCCATAACATATGCAATTAAGATCAGCCAGCGGTCGGCATCAGGTTCGTCTGCGTGTGCATCCCATTTCAAGATTGCCCAAAAGACAATAGCGGTACACAAAGAAGCCATTGCATATACTTCGGATTCCACGGCAGAAAACCAAAAGGTGTCTGAAAAGGTGTATGCTAGTGCTCCGACCACACCTGCGCCCATTATTTTTATAATCGTAGCTTGGTCGAGAGCGGAGTTTCCTTTTGCCAGAATTTTGCGTGCTAAAGCTGTGATGGTCCAGAATAAAAAGAGAATGGTTAATGCGCTTGAAATGGCTGAGCCTGCATTCATCCAATAAGCAATGCGTTCTATGTTACCCATCGCTAAATTTGAGAAGATGTTTTGCAGCATTAGAAACAAAGGGGCACCTGGCTGGTGAACAATCTGCATTTTATAAGCTGCAGAAATAAATTCTCCGGCATCCCAGAAACTCACTGTAGGTTCTAATGTTAGAATGTAAGTTGCCGTTGCAATTATAAAGCATAGCCATCCCAGTAGGTTATTCAATTTATTATATTCCATAGTTAATTTGAAACGAATACTTTTTAATAAAGCCCGAAAATAAGGATTTGTATTGAAATAGAGCTAACCCTTAGATAAAATTCCTGTATATTATTGAGTTATAATACGCAAACATGAATTTCTGCATCTCCGCTCTGCGCGATTATACTTTTTCACAGCGGAAATATGTTTTGAAAATCTGGTCATTTTATAGAAAGTGATAATAAAAAGTAAAATATTTTTGTTTTAATTGAAAATCACTCTATATTTGCATTCCATTTGCGAATAGGGATATTAAAAAACTCTTATTTGCCCGATAGTATAAGGGTAGTACATCTGATTTTGGTTCAGATGGTCTAGGTTCGAATCCTGGTCGGGCAACTAAAAAAACAGAACAAAACTCGGATCGTAATTTGCGGTTCGAGTTTTTTAATTCAATCTGAGGTCATGTCATCACAATACAATAAGGTTAAGCTCTTCGCCGGATCTGGCACCGAAGAATTATCTGAAAAAATATCCAAGTCGTACGGAAAAGAATTAGGAGATAAGACACTCGCTCGTTTTAGTGATGGAGAAATCCAGCCTTTTTATAACGAATCCATTAGGGGGAACGATGTGTTTCTTATCCAGTCGACTAATACGCCAAGTGATAATTTACTTGAATTGTTGTTGATGATTGATGCCGCAAAGCGCGCTTCTGCTCATTACATCACTGCGGTAGTTCCTTATTTTGGCTATGCTCGTCAAGATCGCAAAGATAAGCCTCGGGTAGCAATTGGTGCAAAGTTGATCGCCAATTTGATTACGGCAGCTGGCGCACATCGGATCATGACTATGGATCTTCACGCTGCTCAAATTCAAGGTTTCTTTGATATTCCAGTAGATCATTTAGATGCATCAGTAATTTTTGTTCCTTATATCAAGTCTCTAAACCTAAATAATATTACAATTGCTTCTCCGGATATGGGCGGCTCACACCGTGCCAGAACCTTTGCAAAGTTTTTCAATGCAGAGGTAGTAATATGTGATAAACAAAGAAAGCGTGCAAATGAAGTTGAATCCATGTCCATTATTGGTGATGTTACGGGTCAAGACATTGTTTTGATCGATGATATTGTAGATACCGCAGGTACTTTATCTAAGGCAGCATCCTTAATTATGGAAAATGGTGCAAACAGTGTCAGAGCGGTTTGTACACATCCAGTTTTGTCAGGAAAAGCATATGAGACTATTGAGAATTCTGCTTTAACAGAATTGATTGTCACGGATACTATTCCATTAAAGCAGGAGAGTAGTAAAATAAAAGTTTTATCGACTGCTGAGTTATTTGCCAGTGCGATCACGAATGTAAACGAGCATGGTTCGATCAGCAATTTATTCCAGATTAATACATAACACATAAATAAATAACTAATGAAATCTATTGCTATTAGCGGTTCTCCAAGAGAGAACGTAGGGAAAAGAGACGCAAAAGAGCTGCGTTATAAAGGCTTAGTGCCTGCAGTTCTATATGGTGGCGAAAAACAATACCATATTGCTGTGTCCGCAGGGGATTTGAGACCTTTGATTTATAGTCCAGATGCTCAGTTTGTAGAGCTTGATATTGCTGGTAATAAATATAAAGCAATTGCCCAAGAAGTTCAATTTCATCCATTGAACGAACAAGTTGTTCATATCGACTTTCTTCAGCTTTTTGATGATAAAGTCGTTTCAATGAATATTCCTGTTAAGTTAACAGGTGTTTCTCCAGGTGTTAGAGCGGGCGGTAAGTTAACCCAAAAGCTCCGTAACCTAAGAGTTAAGGCTTTACCAAATGATATGCCTCAATTCATCGAGGTTAAAATCGGTCATTTGGAAGTAGGTAAATCTGTTCGGGTTGAAGAAGTAAAACTTGAGAATGTAAAAGTTCTTAATAACGCTGACGATACAATTGTTTCGGTAGTAATGTCACGTGCGTTACGTCAAGCAGAGCAGGAAGCTGCCGCAGCGAAATAAGTAATTATTTTTTTTGATGAATTTAAAGCAGCTTCGCAAGGAGCTGCTTTTTTGTTTTGATAGATTTATATATTAATTGTTAATTTTGACTGAATAATTAAATTGGAAGAATGAAGTTTCTCATTGTTGGATTAGGTAATATTGGTCCCGAATACGCTGATAATCGACATAACATAGGGTTTATGATTGCGGATGAAGTTGTGAAGCAAGCGGAGTCAGGCTTTTCAACTTTGCGTCATGCTTATTATTCGGAGTTTAAGTTTCGAGGAAAGATCGTTCATGTTATTAAGCCGACCACTTATATGAACTTAAGTGGTAAGGCGGTGAATTATTGGATGAATGAGCTTAAAATCCCGTTGGAACAAGTTTTGGTAATTGTTGATGATATCGCGATTCCTTTTGGGAAAATCAGGCTAAAGCCCAAGGGAGGGAATGCCGGGCATAATGGATTGAAAAGCATAGAAGCACTTTGTGGGGGCCAAAACTATCCACGCTTACGCTTTGGTGTAGGTGACAACTACTCGAGAGGGAGACAGTCAGACTATGTACTAAGCGGTTTTGATGATGACGAGTTAATAGAGCTACCCGCGTTGATTGAAGAGTCCGTAAAAATTATTCATAGCTTTATGACAGCTGGGATTGAACTAACGATGACAAGGTTTAATAAGTAAATTTACAGAAAGGAATGATATGATTGTCTATGGTATAAAGAATTGTAATACGGTAAAAAAAGCGTTGAATTGGTTGGAAGATCAAAATCTTAAATATGAATTTCATGATTATAAGAAGTTAGGGGTTACATCTGAGAAGATTGCGGAATGGCAAAATAAGGTTTCTTGGGAGCTTTTGATAAATAAACGAGGTACTACTTGGAGAAAATTAGAGGCCGGATTGCAAGATAGTATCGTCAGTCCCGAAACTGCAAATGCATTGATGCAAGAGCATACAAGTTTAATAAAGCGCCCTATCATAGAAAATGGGGATGATATCTTGCTTGGGTTTAGTGAAGAGGAGTATCAAAAGATCCTCATTTAAGTTTATGCTTCTTCCTCATTTATATTATATCATACATCAAAACTGTTTATAAGTTTTATTCTAAATCGCCAAATATGAAATTTAATCTTCTTAGTCTTGCGTTTATATTCTCGTTTTATTGTGTACAATCATTTGCCCAAGAGAATGTTGAAAGTAAATACGATTATGTTGCGGCTTTTGCTCCCAATTTTTATACCTACAACGGCAATGAATTTCGTTCAGCAAGCGGTAAACCTGGACCTAGCTATTGGCAAAATTCGGTGGATTATGATATTTCAGTAACCTTAAATGATAAAACACGCGAAATTTCTGGTTCCGTATTAGTCGACTATGTTAATAATAGCCCCGATCAATTGGCTTTTATCTGGTTTCAATTGGATCAAAACATGTTTGAAAAGGATTCGCGAGGAAATGCAATTATACCACAAACGGGCAGTAGATATGGTGCAGAAAATAGAAGTTTTGACGGCGGCTACAAGATCGCTTCTGTAAAAACGGCTGCTGGACAAGATTTGATCTATCATATCAGTGGTTCAAGAATGCAAGTTTATATGCCCGAGGAATTGAAAGCCAAGGGTGGAAAAGCTGAAATCAAGATCGAGTATTCTTACATCGTTCCCCAATACGGATCTGACCGAACTGGTATTTTAACAACTAAAAAGGGGGAGATTTTTTCTATAGCACAATGGTATCCCCGGGTCGCGGTTTATGACGATATATATGGTTGGAACACCTTGCCATATACGGGGCCCGGTGAGTTTTACTTAGAGTACGGTTCAATTAACATGGCGATTACAGCACCCAGCAATCATATTGTAGTGGGCGGAGGTGAGCTTTTGAATCCTGACGAGGTCTATACCAAAGAGCAGCTTAGGCGGTGGGAGGTAGCTAAAAACAGTGATCAGACCGTCATGATTCGAACTCCTGAAGAAGTAGGCCAAGCCTTATCGAGACCGACAGGTAGTAAAGACTTAACATGGAAGTTCAAGTTGGAAAATACTAGAGATGCCGCTTGGGCTTCATCTGCAGCTTTTATTGTAGATGCTGCACGGATCAATTTACAAGAAGGCAAAACTGCTTTAGCGATTTCTGCATATCCTGAAGAGAGCTATGGGGGAAATGCTTGGGAAAGGTCCACCGAATATGTGAAGGCTTCAATTGAAGGTTATTCTGCAAGGTGGTTTAATTACCCCTATCCTGTGGCAGTTAACGTAGCTTCAAATGTCGGAGGAATGGAATACCCCGGGATTGCATTTTGTGGCTATACCGCAAAAGGCGAAAGTCTTTGGGGGGTTACCGATCATGAATTTGGTCATATTTGGTTCCCCATGATTGTGGGAAGTAATGAGCGCATCCACGGTTGGATGGATGAAGGCTTTACGATGTTCATTAACGAGATTTCGACCCTCGACTTTAATAAGGGAGAATATAGTAAACCCTCACTTGATGAGAATAGAAGAGCCTTTGCGATGACAAATCCAGGATTAGAGCCGGTGATGTCTACTCCGCTTGCAATGAATGAGAGAAATATAGGTACATTAGTTTATTACAAGCCAGCTTTAGGCCTGAAACTTCTTAGAACACATATTCTAGGAAAAGAGCACTTCGATCGGGCCTTCCGCACTTATATCGATTATTGGGCGTTCAAACATCCCACTCCCAATGATTTCTTTAGAACAATGGAAAATGTCGCCGGTGAAAGTTTAGAATGGTTTTGGCGCGCATGGTTTCAAAATAATTGGAGGCTTGACCAAAGTATTGCTGGTGTAAAATATGTAAATAATAACCCTTCAAGAGGAGCGATAATTACCATTGATAATTTGGATAAAATGGCAATGCCTGTCTTGCTTGAGATTACAACTAAAAGTGGGAAAAAAGAACGAGTCACTATTCCAGTTGAAGTTTGGCAAAGAAATAAGTCGTGGGAATACGTCTATAATTCTACAGAAGAGTTATCAAGAGTTCAAATTGACCCAGATAAAGATTTTCCTGATCATAACCCACGTAATAATACTTGGACTTCAAGATAAGTTGAAGCTTAGCAATGCAAGTAGCATTCTTTGGTCCAAGAATACCCGGATAGCATCTCAAATCTATACCCCTTTCTTCAAGTCTAGGGTATAGATTTAATATGCAATCACGGTAAATCCATAATGATTGCATGTTGACATCGTATTAAACATCAAAAACACGGACTCAATACGCACTCAATACGGACTCAATACGGAGTCATAGATAACAAGGACATGACCAATTTATCAGCGTGTTCAAACTGGATTTACTAAAGTTGGACGATAGATCTTCTCTTTGAAGTTTTTTTTCATCCAACTATTGAATTAAAGATTGGGTATATCGTCTTTTGAGAATTCGTATAAGCGGTTTGCTTCCTCTTCTTTATAATTGGTTATTACGGTAAGGGCATCCTGCACTTCATCACTACAAACAATAATTAGTGTTCCTTTTTTTGCGTTGTTTATAGCATGCGTGATGGCTTCTTTCTCTGAGGCAATAATCGTGATTTTTTTATTAGGATCTACGCTTTTTATTCCGTCGATTACCATATTCTCAATTTCCGCTTCTGTTTTTCCTCGGAGGTGTTTATCTTGTCGAATAATGATTTCATCAAACATGTGAGCGGCTATCTTGCCTATTTCGTTATTGTCTTCAGCTCTTCTATCGCCTACACCAGCAACTATGCCTATTTTAGGTTGGCCATCCATTTTATCGACCAGTTTTTTTAAGGCTTTAAATCCAGCAGCATTATGCGCATAATCTAATAAAAGATGGAAGTCTTTAAAATTGAACAAGTTAAGTCTTCCAGGGGTTTGCGCCGGCGATGGAATAAAGGATTCTAAACCCACTTTGATATCTTCAATTGAAAAATCATTGAGGTATCCTGTAAGTGCAGCTGGTAAAATATTCTGGATCATAAATGCGGCTTTCCCGTCAAAAGTTAACGGGACATTAATTGCTTTAGTGACTCGCATTTTCCAATTTCCTTTGCAAATGGTGATGTAACCATTCTCATATAAGGCATATATACCGCCGTTTTCAGCATGATCTTTTATACGTGGATTGCTTTCATCCATAGAAAAGAGGGCGAGTTTGGACTTTATGCCATCTTTCATGGCATAGACCAAATCATCGTCGGCATTCAGGATTGAGTAACCGTTGGGTGAAACAGTTTCGGGCACTACACCTTTAGCCCGCGCCAGTTGTTCGATGCTGTGGATCCCATTTAATCCTAAGTGATCTGCTGCTATGTTGGTAACGATGCCTATGTCGCAATTTTTAAACATTAAGCCCTCTCGCAAAATACCGCCTCTTGCAGTTTCCAAAACCGCGAAATTAACGGTAGGGTCTCTTAATACAAATTCAGCACTTGCTGGCCCTGTACAATCTCCTTGCATCAACAATCGGTTTTGGATATATACTCCATCGGTTGTTGTATAGCCAACATGATACCCTTTTAACCTTGCGATGTGAGCAATGAGTCGGGTAGTGGTCGTCTTTCCATTTGTTCCTGAGACGGCTATGATAGGAATTTTAGATTTTGAACCGGCTGGGTAAAGCATATCGACGACATGCGCAGCTACATTGCGCGGCAATCCTATAGTAGGCGCTAAGTGCATTCTGAATCCAGGGCCTGCGTTCACCTCCAAAACTGCACCCCCGGTTTCGGTTAAGGGTACCCTGATATCCGAGGTCATGATGTCTATTCCACAAATGTCTAAATTTATAATCCGTGCAATTCGCTCTGCCATGAAGATGTTTGAAGGATGGACAATATCGGTAACATCTTCTGCAGTCCCCCCTGTACTTAAATTGCCCGTATCCTTTAATTGTAGAATTTCGCCTTCAGAAAGGATACTATGGATGGTTTTGTTTTGGTTTTCTAAACGATCTAAAGTAAGCTTGTCTACATCAATTTGAGTTAGTACATTCTCATGACCATATCCTCTCCTAGGGTCACTGTTTACTTTGTTGACCAGTTCCTGTATGGTTGATTTGCCATCTCCAATAATGTGTGCGGCTGTTCTTTTTGCTGCAGCTACTAGTTTGAAATTAATGACCAAAAGACGATAGTCATCACCCTCGATGTGCTTCTCGAGGATTACGGTATGTGAAACTTTTTGTGCCCTTTTAAAGGCTACGCAAGCTTCGTCCCAGTTATTTATATTGGTTGTTATTCCCCGACCATGGTTTCCATCCACTGGTTTAATGACAATGGGGAAGCCAATCTGCTTGATTACCTTACTCATTTCCTCTTCACTTTGGATACTATTCCCTTTTGGAATTGGAATTTCTGCTTTCTCGAGAATGAGCTTCGTTTCTTCCTTATCGCAAGCTAATTCAACAGCAATACTGCTGGTTTGGCTAGTTACCGTCGCTTGTATATGTTTTTGGTTGGCACCATATCCTAATTGACATAAAGAATGCTTATTCAGCCTGATCCACGGAATGCCTCTGCTTTCTGCTTCTTGGATGATGGCACCTGTACTTGGACCTAAGCGTTCGATTTCTCTTAACTCGCGCATTTTCTGGATATCGCTCTCTAAATCATAGCTTTCTCCTTTAATTAAGGCTTGGGCGATTTGAACCGATGCTTTTGCCGCGTATAAGCCAACATTTTCTTCCATATAAGAGAAAACGACAAAGTATACGCCTTCTTCTCCATAGGTGCGGGTTCTTCCAAAGCCCACGTCCATTCCTGCAAGGGTTTGGATTTCAAGTGCGATATGTTCGATAATATGCCCCATATAGGTACCTTCATCGAGACGTTGAAAAAAACCTCCAGGTTCGCCAACTGAACATCTATGTTCTATCATGGTTGGGAATTGCGCTTGTAACCGTTGAGAGAAGCCTGGAATTTTATCTGATGGAAAATTCTCTAATTCCTCGATATCCAGAATCATTTCGATTAGTTTATGTCGGTTAATGGACCAGTAATTTGGACCGCGCAAGGCTCTTATGTCTCTTATTTTCATAGTTAATATTAGGGTGTTTAATGTAAAAAAAGGCTTGGATAAGTACCTTAAAAAGGTTTGTATGGTGCTTATTACCAGATATTCATAATTCCTTTAATATACTGATTTTCTTTGATTATATTGAGCATTTCGTACAATTATTAGTATAATTTGAGATAATGGAAATTAAAGGAACTTTAATACCTATTGGAGGAAATGAAAATCGGGGTGATAATGAGAATAATGAACTTGATTTTATTGAAGAAAGTATTCTGGCTAAGATCGTTAAGGAGAGCGGCGGTATTCATTCTCAAATCGTTGTAATACCCACAGCGTCCAGTATCCCAGAGATGGTAAGTCAGAGTTATTTGGATGCTTTTAAGAAACTTGGATGCACAAATGTTATCATATTAAATATTCAAGATCGTGTAAAAGCTGAGGAGATTGATTCGCTTAGGCTAATTTCAACGGCGGATTGTGTCCTGTTTACAGGTGGAGATCAGACCAAGATTATATCATCCATCGGTCAAACGCTTCTTCATGAGCTTTTGTATAAACGCTATCGGGAGGATAACTTTGTGATTGCAGGCACTAGCGCTGGCGCCATGGCCATGTCTGTAGAAATGATTGCTGGTGGTAGTAGCAAAATATCATTACTAAAAGGAGCGATCAAAATGAAACAAGGCTTAGGCTTTATTCCTGAATTAATTATCGATACACATTTTATTACCCGAGGTAGGTTTGGAAGATTGGCAGAAGCTGTCGCGATTCATCCTCATTTGATGGGTGTGGGTTTAGGGGAAGATACCGGACTGATTATAAAATATGGCAGGGAGTTTACTGTAATAGGTTCGGGGATGGTTATATTATTTGATCCAGGATTTTTGACTCATAATTACCATTCAAAAATGAAAGAAGGAGTACCTATTTCGATGTCTAATTTGGTGACGCATATTCTGGCAAAAGGGGATCATTTCTTGATGGAAGATCGGATTTTACATATTAAACCGATGGCTGAAGCTAACTATTTAGACAAAGTATTCTAAAGCTTCGGCTACAACAAAGGTGCTTCCGCCAATAAAAATGAGATCATTTATATGAGCTTTAAACTTTGCCGCACGTATGGCTTCCGCAATGCTTTTATAAGCATCACCTTCTAGGTTTTTAGCGTGTGCCAATTTCTGTAATTCTATTTCTGGCAAAGAGCGTTCGAAGTTTGCTTTACAGAAATAGTATTGGGCTTCTTTGGGCAACATGTTTAATAGACTGTTAATGTCTTTGTCGCGCATAACCCCAATGACCAAATGTAACTGATCGTATTTTTGCTGTTTTATATTGATGAAAATTTCCGCCCAACCCTTTTCATTATGCCCTGTGTCGCAAATAATTTGGGGTTGTTCGGCCAGGGTTTGCCATCTTCCCATTAGCCCTGTTAAGGCTTTAACGTTGCTTAAGGCATATTGAATATTGTCTTGAGGAATGGAATATCCTTGACGTTTTAGTTCGTCGATACCAGATAGTATACCTGCGAGGTTCTTGATCTGATAATTTCCCGTAAGATCTAGCTCGTATGTTTCGGTGGTCTTGTTTTTAAGAGATTCGGCCAATACTTTAAGCAGACCATTTTCATTCTTAAGTATTGAAATTTTGCGTTCGTTTGAGGCAAAGGTAATTTTACTTTCTTTTTGTAGTGCTTCTTCGTTAAAGACTGTAGCGGTTTCAGGTGTTTCTTCGCTAATAATGATGGGGGTATGCGCTTTAATTATCCCTGCTTTTTCTTTGGCAATTTCTTGGAGGCTGTTGCCCAAGATATTGACGTGATCTAAACTAATGTTAGTAATTATGGACAATAAAGGATTTATGATATTGGTAGAATCCAGTCTGCCGCCAAGCCCCGTTTCAATAATAGCAAAATCTACGCCCTGTTTGGCAAACGTATGAAAGGCCATTGCTACCGTTACTTCGAAGAAAGACGGTTCAATGTCTTCAAATAAAGCTTTATGTTGATCGACAAAGGAAATCACTTCCTCTTTGCTTATCATTTCTCCATTCACTCTTATTCGTTCTCGAAAATCAAGTAGGTGAGGAGAGGTGTATAGGCCCGTTTTATAGCCAGCTGTCTGTAAAACAGCAGCTAGCATATGCGAGGTAGAGCCTTTTCCATTGGTTCCGGCAACATGGATAGATTTGAACTGTTGCTGTGGGTTCCCAAGGGCTTCGCAAAGCTTTCTTATATTAATCAAATCCTTTTTTATCGCAGATGCACCTTGTTTGCTAAACATGGGAAGGCGATCATAGAGGTAGGCAATTGTCTCCTGATAAGGCATAGGTGTTGTTAAGGATTATTGTTTACCTCACTTTAAATACAAACATAATGACACCACGTTGGGTCTGTGGTGCTTTTTCAAGCTGATTCAATTGCGCACCCATTGCAGCTTTCTCACATTTCTCCCATAATACGGGATCGTTAAGCGTTGATCCGCGTACACCTGCGCGTGCAGATATGATGGTTCCTTGGCGATTTACAGTGATTTCTACTGCTACACGACCGGCTAGTTGTCCATTGTCTTCAATTCGTGGAGGGGAAACAAATCGTCTGTTTTCCAAAGAAAGACTTGTGTTCCCAAAACCTGAGCCTCCTTCACCATAATCTGGTGATAAAGGATCGCCTTCTGTAGTTCCTTGATTACCAGCTGTAGTTCCCGTTCCATCTCCTGTACCCGAGGCATTATTTTTCTTGCCGGTGTAAAGAGCGTTTGGATTGACGGTGGGTTTGCTCTCTTTTTTTTCGGGAGTAGCAACCGGTGTTGGATTGGGTTTGTTTTCCTTTGTGACGACAGCTGGCGCATCCTCCATATCCTGAGTAACGATGGTTTTATCACTCGATTGTTGAGAAGCTACTACATCCGGAGAATTATCTGGTACTACTTTATCCGGTAAGGTTTGGTTGGCATTTGGATCCATAGACGGCTCATCAATGCTCATGAGGTCATCACCCATTCCTTCTTCAGACGTTCCGTAATTCACAATCAGACCCCCTGTTCCGAACTCACGAATCGGGTTTCCGATAAGGATGAAATAGCTTATCAGTAAGAATCCCAGGAATATCCCTGACGAGATCATTATGGATCTTGGGTAATAATTCTTTTCCTGATGAGGATAGTTCATGGTTTCAAAATATTAATTAGGCTGAGGCTCAGTAGCCAAAACCAATTTGATTTTTAGTTTATTTGCGATATCCATTATGGATATGACATCTTTAATAGCAACACTTCGGTCGACATAAAGCATGATGGTTAAATCTTGATCAGGCTGTACAAATGTCTGCAGCTCTGGCATTAGATTTTCTACTGTAATTTCCTTTTCTTCAATAAAGTATTTCAAATCATGAGTCACAGATACCGTAATTGTCTTTTTTGCTAAGGACTGCTCTCCTGAACTTGAACGCGGTAAAAGCAATTTTACTACCTGTGGATTCGCTACTGCCGATGCAAGAAGGAAAAACAGCATCAGAAAGAACATAATATCGTTCAATGCAGTGGTGTTCACTTCAGCTTCTGGCCTTTTCCGTTTACTTCTTATGTTCATTTACCTTGAATAACAAATTTACAAATTTTAATTCTCATTTTAAATTGAGGAAACAGGCTCATCTAGTAAGTCGATAAATTCAACCGCATCTGTTTCCATTCTGAGAATAATCCGATCGACCATCATATTTAAGATATGGTAGCCAATATAAGCGATAATACCGATAATTAAACCTGTGGCCGAGGATACCATTTTAACGTATAGACCTCCAGAAACTGTTCCGATATTAATTACACCTTCAATTTCAACTTCATGGAAAATCGCAATAACGCCTATAATAGTTCCAACGAAACCCAACATCGGTGCAATTCCTGCAATGATTCCTAAAACGTTTATGTTTTTTTCAAGATGAGCGACTTCCAGCTTACCGACGTTTTCGATTGCTCCTTCGATATCTTTAATTGGCCGTCCAATTCGTAGGAGTCCTTTTTGCAACATTCTACCCAATGGGCTAGAATTATTTCGACAAATAGCTATTGCGGTTTCTAATTTTCCGGATAGGATACTTTGTTTTACTTGAACCATCAGGTTAGTATCGAATTTTGCAGCTTTTCTTATCGTGAAATACCGTTCAAAGAATATAATTAGGCCAACAAGTGCTAAAAATCCTAAAGGAATCATTACCCATCCCCCTTTAAATAAAAGGTCCATAAAGGATAGTCGTTCCATCGGCTCTACCATTTGCTCTGCTGCAGTCATCATGGTATCTAAAGGCGTAGTGTTAATTTGTAAAAGCATAAGGTTTTATATTATATTCTTTAGTGTTTTAATGTTAGTTATTTTTATTCTTATATATCCAAGCTTCCTTTGAAAGCGTTTCTCTTACTTTATTTAGCTCTAACTGAGCTTTAGATTCATCAATAAAAGAACCATAGCTGACTTTATAAAGATTCCCGGTTTTTTTGTTTTCTAAAATACGTATTTTATATCCTTTAGCATTCATGTTTTCAACATACTTTTCTGCGTCGGATAGCTTGCCAAAGGAGGCGATAACAATTTCATAGCTAGTTTCTGGTTGAACAGGTATTTCCTCTACAATTGGTTCTGTACTTTTTATCGTTAATGTAGATGACGTATCTTGACCAATGAGTTTGTCTGTTTGTGGATTTAAACTTGTATCGGTGTCGGGAATAACAGCATTTTTATCAGACTCAACAAGTGCAGGAATTTCTTCACTTACCCATTTCTGTGGCTTAAAAAACCAAAAAGCTCCTGCTAGTGCGATAGCGAGTATAATCAAAACTGGCCAAAGCCAGTTTATCGGTCGACCCTTTGGTTCAAATTCTTGCACCGGTAAACTGGTCTCTTCGATTTCCTCCTCATCGTTTCTTTCAATTATTAATTCAGGTTCTACTTTAGAAGGTTCGATAAGCTTAATTTCATTTACATCTTTATAATAAGGCAAGTCCTCTTTCTCCTTATCTTCGATAAAAGAAATTTCTCCTTCGTGTTTTATTAATTTACCTAGTTGTGGAATGGTGTATTCTCCCGTTTCGTTTAATTTTAAAAGTATGGAATCAACTATTTTGTTCAATCGATTCTCGCTTTCTTTAGCCGAAATGTTTTCCGTTTTGCTAATGAACTCTATTAACGGAGCAAAGGATCCTTTTTCCGCATTAAAAGAGATCCGTTGCGTTGGCGCCAGAAACGTATTTGTATTCTTATCAAAAGATGCGGGAATGCGTTCTTTCTTGAATGTACCCAGCCCAGGAAGGTAAACCTGTGAGTTTACCTTCAACAATCCAATGATATATGTAGCTAGTAGGTCCATTTGCGAAACGCAAAGTTATTTATTTAAAACGAATAATTTAATCCGCCAATTATATTTAAGCCCAAACGCGGATAATTTAGGTAACGTTCATAAGTTTTACCAAAAAGGTTGTTTGCTCTTACGTAAATTCCAAATTTACGATCGATCCTGTATTCCACTGCACCACTAAGATCAACGAAAGCAGGTATGGGTTTTATTGTATAATTAGACTGCATATTATTGAAATCGTCATAGAGGACGATATCATACGCTTTCGCTGAAGTTTCTCCGTTAAACAATACTTCTCCATTAATAAAAAGTTGTTCGCTAATATTTATTCTAGCGTAAGACGTTAATTGAACCTTTGGTAAAAACCAAGCTCTTTCTTCAGATGCTAAGGTATATTCATTAATATTCAATCGTCCTCCTAGGTTCACAGCTTCCGATACTCGTATGTTCATTTCCCCTTCAAGACCTATAATAGTTGTCTCCTTATCGCCGTTGTCATAGATTACGTCAAACTTACTGGAATTTATACCATTGTTTACGAAAAGCGGTAAATTCTCGACTTGTTTATAAAAGGCACCTACCTTATATCCGAAAGTAGCACCGGCATTTCCCTTTATTCCCGCGTAACCATTTATCTTTTCCAGCTTATTTTGAATGTCGATGCCTTGATTCAAGTAAGGGTTTTCTTTAGCCAAGTTGCGTAGAGAAGTTTTAACTACATCTCCTTGTACGCCACCAAAAATGGTGACATAACCGGGGATTACATCAAATTCACCTTCTGCAGTAGGGAAGAGGTTGGTGGTCGAGTGATCTCCAAATTCTGATACAAAAGTTGCACCTAATGTGATGCGGTAACTGTCACTTTTAAATCGAATGTATGGATTTACTCTAGCAATGCTATTTCCCATCTTATAACCTTCCCCGTTTACTGCTGTTAAATCAACGGATGCATTTACCCCTAAATTAAAGACATTCATTGTTTTGTTGAGATAGCCACTTAATGCTAAAGAGTTCTCTTTTGCCTCAAATTTATCACTGAACAAATAAGCGTCTGCTTTTAAAGAATAGCTGATATCATCGGCAGAAGGTTCATAGTTTTTTAGGACCTCACCTTTAAAGTAAAGATCATTAAAAGTTTGCACATCGGGGGTGAAGCCGGCGTTGACGTCTGAAGGGCTAAGACCATAAAACGCTGTTCCATAACGATTGTAACCAACTTCACCAGTTAAAGTAACTAGATCAGAAACCTTACGGCCAAAGGCACCTAATTTTTGCTCGGAAAACTTTTGATTTTCTAGATCTCCTTTTTGACTTAGGTGCTTGACAAAAAATCCAGCTTGCATACTTTCGTCGCTTCCGGTATTTACATAGATTTCCCCCAAGTAGGTATTGAAGTTTCCGACGCCTATTTTAGCAAAATTGTTGGTCATGACTTCTGCCCTAATAGGAGGCATCTCTTGTATGATTAGTTGATGTAAGCCAGACGGTATGTCAAGCTTCTTATCCAAGGTACTGTATGAAAGTTTAGGCTGGAAGACCCGCATGTTGCTTAAGTCAGGACTTCTTCTGATTTTAACAGCATCGGCTAGAATGGGTTTATAATCCCGAATCACTTCGACTTCTTCGATTGTCGGCGGTTTGGTTACGGTATCTTGTACTTGCCCTAGGGCAGTTAATGAAAGAGCGGTAAATCCTAAAACTAGGCTATATTTAAGCATTGAATTATTCAATATCATGTCTTATTTCTCCTTATTGAGTTTCTCTAAACGTTCTTTTGCAGATGGGACGACATCATCATCTCCATCGTAATTTTCAATTATACTCTCCAATGTGCTTTTCGCTTGGAATTCATCTTTTAAGGCGACATAAGTATCCGCGAGTAGGATGAAGCTTTTGGCTACCCAGTATTCATAAGAAGGCATGTTCTTAATTAAGTCAAAAGCTGTTTCTTGAGCTGTTTTTATTGCTTTTTGATCATATTGAATTACCCCTAATCTATACTTTGCTTCTGCACCTATCACGGTCTGACTTGTTGAAGAGGCATTTAAAAACTCTTTTTTAGCGTTATCTAAATCATTTTTATTTAGATACGCCTTTCCGGCATATAAACTTGCAGTTGCCTTTTCCTCTTCGGATGATTTTTCATAGTTTTTTACAAAATTTGCATACTTAATCGCTTCATCATTGTCACCCATGTGAAAATAGGATTTCATTAAATTGTTGACTGCAAATCCGTAGTTTCCGATATACTCAGCCGTCAATTCAAGCTTTTTAAGACTAGGGACTGCTTCGTTATATTTCTCTTGCTGTAAATATAAATTAGAGACGCTTACTAATGCGCGTTCGGTATAGGGGCTTGTCCAGTCATTCAAAATGATATTGTAATCGTGCAATGCTTCTTTTGGCTTGCCCGTTCTCCACAAGCTCTCAGCACGAATAAATCGAGCATATTTTTCTTGTATAGGTTTTTGAAATTTATCGAAATATGCATTTACGGCTTCAACGGTAGCTGCGTATTCACCACGAGCAAATAAGCCATTTGCGGCTTGGAACGTTACATTATCTTGTTCAGCAGTGGTTAAATTTCCGATATTGGTACTCAGAGCATAATTTAAATAACTCTGTGCATCACCTCTATCGATATAAATATTTTGGATAGATTTTAGCGCTTGCTTCGCTTCATCTGTTGTTGAATAATCAGCTACAACTCTTTCGAAAGTTTTTATTGCTTCTACATCGTTATCCTTGTTGTACTGCACTAACCCAATGGTAACTAACGCTCTCGGTACATAGCTACTTCTAGGATATTTCTCGACCATTTCTTGTAAACCAATAATTGCGGTATCGTAGTCCCCTTTTAAAAAGTATGAATAAGGGATTTCGAAACTTGAATTATCAGCATAATACGAATTAGGGAATTGTTCTTGAAGGCTGGTCAATGTATTAATTTTTGCGTCCATGTCTCCTTGTAAACCCTGAATAATACCCCTTTGAAATAATGCATAATCTTGACTAGGTGCTTTGCTGCTTATTAAGCGATCGTATTGTTGCATGGCTTTTCCATAATTTTTCAGGGAAAAGTATGAATCTGCTAGACGCGCAATAGCATCATTTCTTGTATTTTGATCAATGGGTTGGCCATTATTTAGGAATAGTTCCAAGTAGTTGGCCGAGGTTTGGAATTGCGAATTTCTGAACGCTGCGTAAGCCAATGCATAATGAGCATAATTATATACATCTGTTTTTTTTGCTGCAGGGTAGCTAATAAATTTTGAGAAATTTGCAACAGCTTCGCCATATTTTCGTACCTCATACATGGCTTCAGCTTTCCAATAAGTCGCTAAAGCTTGTATTTCTAGATCAATAGGATTTTGTTCTGAACGCATGAAGAGAGAAATACCATTTTCAAACGCCCTCTCATTATAATGTTCTAGTCCACGAAAATAGGTTACTTTCTGATAAGCAGCATTCGCTTCATGGTTGCGTTTCGGAATGGTTTCTAATATATCAACCGCATCTTTATAGTTTTTAGTTGAAAGTAAGACTTCGGCTAAAAGTGTTTTAGCCTCATCTGTTCGAGTTGAACTCTTATAGGTTGAAAGAAATTCTTGTGTAGCCTCCAAAGCTACTTGGTGGAATTCCAATTCGTATGATAACTTAGCATAGTTAAGTAGACCAAGCTCTTTAGACGCTGCATCGAAATCGAGTTTTGATGCTCTGAAAAATGCATTTCTAGCACTTTGTTTGTTATTTGCTTTCAGAAACGCATCTCCAAGGATGATCATCCCCGCCTGAAAATAGGCATCTGGCTCCGACATTTTCTCAAGTTCCTTTATAGCCTTGTCATAATCTTCTAGATGATAGGCAATATAACCCATGTTATAATTATCTTGGTTGCTTTGTGAACCTACAGGGTCGTTTGCTTGAAACCGATCATAATAATCTTTCGCATTCTTAAGATCTCCCTTTGCGAAATATGTTGCTCCAAGGATCCTAAATAATTCAGTTTCATTTTCTTGCTTAGTAGATTCCAAAATTGGAAGAGTATAAGCAATGACATCGTCGTAGCGTTTATCTAAATAGTAAAGTGCAGCGATATAATAAGGATAGCTATTTTCGTAGGTTTTGGATCCTTTTAGGCGCTCAAACTCTGATAAAGCAGTTTTATATTCATGATCTAAATAAGCGAGATATGCGTAATAGTAGATCGAAGATTCACTAAAAGAAGAGCGTTCATTCTTCAGACGTTCAAATAAAGGTTTCGCTTCTTTGTAATCCTTTTTCATGAAATATGAGTAGCCTAATTTAAAGCGGTATTCTGCACTTTCAGAGCCACTCAAATCAGATGGTTCCAGTTTGTCGAACCACTCGATTGCTTTGTCATATTTTTTATTTGCAAAGTAAGACCTTCCCACTTGATAATAAGCAGCTTTAGTAAAAGAGCTTGTTGGGTAATCTTTAATAAATTTAAAGATGCGGTTTTCTGCATCAGCGTTTCCTACTTCTAGAGCACAAACAGCTTGATAGAACCGTGCTTTTTCTTTCAATAGACTTACGTTTACATTTTCGTCCTCTTGGGTTACTGAACGTATCCTTGAGCTTTCTACTTTATCGAACTGTGCTGAAGCAGCTACGTATTTTCCTCTTTCATAGAGCTCCATTCCTTTGTTATAGTAGGTATTTATTGTCTGCCAAGCGCTTTGTTGGGCCATTGCAGTAGTTGCAAAAAGGGTTAAAGCGAGGCTAATTTGAGTGAATTTTTTAAACATATTGTCTAATATTCTTTATAAGTGCAAGATAATAAGAGAATAATATAATTAGTAATAAAACTTTAGTTAGCCCTATTAGCTGCTAATAAATAAAGTACGGCCATTCGCACGGCCACGCCATTCTCTACTTGATCCAAAATTATGGAATGGTGACTATCGGCTACATCACTTGTTATTTCAACTCCGCGGTTAATCGGGCCGGGGTGCATAATGACGATTTCTTTATCTAATGAATCTAGGATCTGTTTATTGAGCCCAAACATCATTGTGTATTCCCTTAATGAGGGGAAGAATCCTACATCTTGACGTTCAAGTTGGATTCTAAGCATATTTGCCACATCGCACCATTGGAGGGCGTTGAGCAAATTATGTTCCACTTTGACGCCTAAGGATGTAATATATTTAGGTATTAGCGTTGTAGGCCCACAGACCATCACTTCAGCTCCTAGTTTCTGCAAACATAAAATATTTGACAACGCAACTCTAGAGTGTAGGATATCCCCAATAATGACTACTTTTTTCCCACTTACCTCACCCAAGCGTTCTTTTATAGAAAAGGCGTCAAGGAGAGCCTGTGTCGGATGTTCATGTGCTCCATCACCAGCATTTATTATTTGCGCGTTTACGTGTCGGCTTAAAAAAACGCCGGCACCAGGATAGGGATGTCGCATGACCACCATATCTACTTTCATTGCCAAAATATTGTTTACTGTATCAATTAACGTTTCACCTTTACTTACCGAAGAAGAGGATGCCGAAAAATTAACGATATCCGCAGATAGGCGCTTTTCTGCCAATTCAAAAGATAGGCGTGTGCGGGTAGAGTTTTCAAAAAAGATATTGGCAATCGTAATATCACGTAATGATGGAACCTTTTTTATAGGTCTGTTCAGGACGTCTTTAAATGTTTGCGCAGTATTTAGTATTAGATCGATATCGTATGTGCTCAGATCTTTAATCCCTAAAACATGTTTCGTGCTAAGTTGTTGTGTTTCCTTCATTTCGCTCAGTCGGAGTCTATTGGCTTGATGCCTTGTTCTCGTTTAATAAAATAACCTGATCTATTCCATCCATTTCGTTCCAACTTACAGTTACTTTCTGAGAGTTAATAGAGTCGATTTGAAATCCTACATAATCAGGCTCTATTGGTAAGTGACGAGAATATCGTCTGTCCACCAATACTAACAATTCTACTTTCTGCGGCCTTCCAAAGGCTTGTAGAGCATCGAGCGCTGCACGAATCGTGCGGCCGGTCCATAAAACGTCATCAATAAGAATGACCTTTTTATTCTCTATGATAAAGTTAATGTTTGTGCTGCTTGCCGTTAACGGAAGACTTCCTTTCGTTCTAAAATCATCACGAAAGAAGGTAATATCTAGGTCGCCCCAAGCAATGCTTGGACTATTCAATATCTTTTTTAATTCCTCAACTATCCGTTTTGCTAAAAAGACGCCTCTAGGCTGAATGCCAATGATTACAGAATTTGAAAAATCGTGATGATTTTCTATCAATTGGTGGCAAAGACGCTGAATAGTAATTTGGAATTTTTCCCCTTTTAATAGAATTGATTGTTGCATCCGTATTGTATTTGGTCAAAAATAAGAAATCTTTCTGAAACTAATTCTCCTTTCGTCCTTTTCTTAGAAGTCCAATGTCATTTCTATTTTCTCTTCTTTTTCCTTCTTTTCGGACCCTTTAGATCGCTTTATGGCAAATTCAGGTTGATGTTTTAATCCAGGATCTAGGAAGTGCATATGTAAAACTCTTGAGAACTTAAAGTTAAACGGTGCCAACAAAACCACAGCGCTTAAAATAATGCCTAAGTAAAGGTAGACGTTTTCCGACCCGGCCGACAGGATATAAGTAGCAACGCCGAGTATAATGATCTCTGCTACAGCTAATGCATAACTTACAAACATGGAAACGTAGAAATAACCAGGGTGTCTTTCGAAAAATAAATCGCAATGTAAACAACGCACATGCATTTTCGAATTAATTAACCCAGGCTTAAACATAGAGCCTTTTCGGCAGCGCGCACATTTAGCATTCAATAAAGCATATTTTAGAGAAATAGACTCATGGATTTCTTCAGTCATTTTTAAATGGGTTTTTGGTATTCATCGTGAATTTCGGCAGTAAATATCGGCATTTTTAACTAGAGTTACAATTGTTAAGGTATTGTCAGTGGCTTAGTTAAATAAAAAAAGCCTCCGGAAACGGAAGCTTTTATTATTTAAATTAAGCTAGACTTTATCAAGAGAGACTATCGTCAACATTTTCTTTTCTAACATCGCTATCGTTAAACTCGTATCGCTTTTCAACAACTTCTTGGTGTTCCTTTATATATTCAACTGTTTCGTTGAAACCTTCAGAAAACTTCTCAAAATCTTCTTTATATAAAAAGATTTTATGTTTAATAAAAGTGCCGTCTTCTAATCTTTTTTTACTTTCTGTAATTGTTAGGAAATAATCATTAGACCTGGTCGCTTTCACATCAAAAAAGTATGTGCGCTTTCCCGCTCTTACTCTTTTTGAAAATACCTCTTCACGCTCTTGTTTGTCAAAATCTGCCATTTCAAATTCTTTTGATTTAATTTATATTTTGGATAAATATAATCGATTATATTTAAGTAATGCAAAAAAATAGTGGTTATTTATTGATAGAATGTTGAAAACGATTAATCGGGTAAGTTTAGAGAGTTTTTTAGGAAGTTGAAGGTTATTACCACCTTTTATATATTATGTATTTATATGATACGTTGTCCAATGATATTTTCGGGCGCAACCTTAGGTAATAAAAAAACGGGCTATCCCTTACGAAATAACCCGTTTTACTAAAATATATTTTTCTTTATTTGAGAGAATTAGCTCTAATAATATTCAATGCTCCACCAGCTTTAAACCATTCTATTTGTTGCTCATTATAGGTATGGTTTACTTTGAATGAATCAGTAGTTCCATCAGCGTGATGTAAGACCACCGTCAATGGAGTATCGACTGCAAATTCAGTTAAGCCAATGATATCGAAGCGATCATCTTCTTGAATTAAATCGTAATCATGTGGATTAGCAAATGTGATCGCTAACATCCCTTGTTTTTTAAGGTTTGTTTCGTGGATTCGTGCAAAAGATTTCACTAAGATTACTTGAACACCTAAGTGACGTGGCTCCATAGCAGCATGCTCTCTTGAGGAACCCTCGCCGTAGTTTTCATCTCCTACGACAATTGAACCTAATCCGGCAGCTTTGTAAGCACGTTGGGTTGCAGGCACTGCACCGTATTCGCCAGTTAATTGGTTTTTAACTGTGTCCGATTTGTCGTTTGCAAAGTTAATGGCACCAATTAGCATGTTATTGGAGATATTGTCCAAGTGACCACGATATTTTAACCAAGGACCTGCCATTGAAATATGATCGGTAGTACATTTTCCTTTAGCCTTGATCAATAATACTAGGCCTTTAAGGTCTTCACCACTCCATGGTTTGAAAGGCTCAAGTAATTGTAGACGATCAGAGGAAGGACTAACCGCAACAGTTACGTTTTCACCATTTTCTGCTGGAGCTTGGTAGCCTGCGTCTTCTACAGCAAAACCTTTTGTAGGCATTTCAAGTCCAGTAGGCTCATCAAGCATTACTTGCTCTCCTTTGGAGTTTGTTAAAGTGTCTGTTAATGGGTTAAAAGATAGCCTACCTGCAATAGCTAGCGCAGTTGTAATTTCTGGAGAAGCTACAAAAGCATGCGTATTTGGGTTACCATCATTACGTTTGGCGAAGTTTCTATTGAAAGATGTAACGATTGAATTTCTTTTTTGTTGATCAGCGCCATGCCGTGCCCATTGTCCTATACAAGGGCCGCAAGCATTTGCTAGCACTGAGCCGCCAATTTTTTCAAAAACATCTAGGAATCCGTCACGCTGAATGGTATAACGAACCAATTCAGATCCTGGTGTAACTGTATATTCTGATTTTACTACTAAATCTTTATCTAAAGCTTGCTGTGCAAGAGAAGCGGCGCGACTAATGTCTTCATAAGAAGAGTTAGTGCAGGAGCCAATTAAGCCCACTTCCAATTCTTCAGGCCAGTTGTTTTCTTTAACAGCGGCAGCAAACTTTGAAATAGGCCAAGCTAAATCTGGAGTAAACGGTCCATTAACATGAGGCTCTAATTCTGAAAGGTTAATTTCGATAACTTGATCAAAGTAAAGTTCAGGATTGTCATAGACTTCCTGATCACCTGTTAAATGTTCTTTTATTTGATTTGCAAGATCAGCTACATCTGCTCTTTCTGTTCCTCTTAAATATGCTTCTGATTTTTCATCGTAACCGAAAATGGACGTAGTTGCTCCAATTTCAGCACCCATATTACAAATGGTTCCTTTTCCAGTTGCGGAAAGAGTTTGTGCACCTTCTCCAAAATATTCAACAATAGCACCTGTTCCACCTTTTACAGTTAAGATTCCAGCAACTTTTAAAATTACGTCTTTTGCAGAAGACCAGCCTGAAAGACGACCGGTTAATTTCACACCTATCAATTTAGGGAATTTTAATTCCCAAGGTAAGCCTGCCATTACATCACAAGCATCTGCACCACCAACACCAATAGCAATCATTCCTAAACCACCTGCGTTGGGTGTATGAGAGTCTGTACCAATCATTAATCCACCAGGGAAAGCATAGTTTTCTAACACCACTTGGTGAATAATTCCTGCACCCGGTTTCCAGAAACCAATACCATACTTATTAGATACCGATGATAAAAAATCGTAAACTTCTCTATTTTGCTCATTTGCGATCGCTAAATCAGCGTCAGCGCCAATTTTTGCTTGGATTAAATGGTCGCAATGTACAGTAGAAGGAACAGCAACTTGAGGCCTTCCAGCTTGCATAAACTGCAATAAAGCCATCTGTGCAGTTGCATCCTGCATCGCTACACGGTCCGGAGCGAAGTCAACGTAATCGTTACCTCTCTCATAAGCCTGTGTAGAATCGCCCTCCCAAAGGTGAGCGTATAAGATTTTTTCAGTTAATGTTAAGGGTTTACCTACTTGCTTTCGAGCAGCTTCTATGCGGCTGCCAAAACGTTGGTAAACATTTTTTATCATATCGATATCAAATGCCATATTTTAAAGTGTTTGTTTTTATTATTGAAAAAAATATCGGAAAGATAGCCCGATCTTTGGAAGAGGCTATGCGTCCAGCCGAAATTGTTGCGAATTTACAAAAATAATCAATAGTTAAAGATGAATAAGGGAATTTTACAAAATAATGCTTAAGCTTGGTTTTAAATTTTGCATTAATGGATTTAATAATTCAACTCTCAACGGAGCAGTCAAAAAGTAATACTTCAAATATATTGCAGTGGATTGGGAATGATGAAAGTAGAATACAGCAACTAATCAAGCTGTTTTTGTCTGATGATCATCGAATGGTGCAGCAAACATCTTGGTTAGTAAGCCACTTGTCAGAAAGATATCCTGTTCTTATGGAGACGTATTTAACTGATATTATTCAACGAATGACTGATGATAGACAGCACGTTGCTGTCAGAAGAAACATGATCAGAGCATTACAGTTTATATCGATCCCTCAGATTTTGCATGGTGAAGTTTTAGATGCTTGCTTTTCTTTTTTAGAAAATCCGAAAGAAGGAAATGTAGTCCGGGTGTTTTCCATGACAGTAATAGGAAACATGACAATAGAATACCCCGAACTTGTCCCTGAATTTATAAGTATTATTGAATGGAATCTTGACAATAAACCATCTCCTGCGTTTAAAAATCGAGCCTTAAAAATTTTGCATAGATTGCAAAAGCAAAATTTTAACTTGGCGTAAGTTGCACTCCCTTCTTAACACTCCCTTAACAATATGGTTAACTAAAGTTGACCTATCCTTAATTCTTCCTTTACATTGCCGCTGTATCCTTGTGTCATAAATATAAAAGGATGAAAACACAGGTAATGAGGTCTATTGCAACAATTGCAATTTTATTTTGTACGGTAGGACTGCTTTTTGCGCAGAACGGTACAATCAAAGGAAAAGTCATCGATCAAAACAATTCAGAAACGGTTATCGGTGCAAACGTAAATATTCAAGGAACTTCAAACTATGCTACTACGAATATCGATGGCATTTTTGAATTTAAAAACATTAACCCCGGTTCTTATAAAATAAGCATAAGTTACATCGGATATCAGTCGGTACTTGTAGATGCTACCGTAAGTTCGGAGAAGGAAACGCTGTTAGAAATATCACTTTCACCTGAATCCAACCAAATCCAAGCTGTTGTCATAACAGGCAGTGCGAATAAGCAGGGGGAGAAAGCATTAATTGCGGAAAGAAAAAACGCTACCATCGTTGTTCAGAAAATAGGCGCCCAAGAGCTAGACCGTAAAGGTGTAAGTAATGTCGGTGAAGGACTTACTAAAGTATCCGGCGTTTCAATGGTCGGCGATAAAACTTTATTTGTTAGAGGTTTGGGAGATCGTTATAATAATGCGACTTTAAATGGATTGCCGATTCCTTCAACGAATCCGGATGTGAAAGTAATTCCGCTTGACATTTTTCCAACATCAATAGTTGAAAATATAGCCGTTGTAAAATCCTATACTTCGCAGTTTTATGGCGACTTCTCGGGTGGGAACATTGACGTTGTAACTAAAAGCTATCCCTTAGAGCCTTTTCTTAAGGTAGGATTTACAACAGGGTTCAATTCTAATAGCACGGGAAAAGATTTTATGCAATCGCCAAATTCAAATAGAGGTTTCTTCGGCTTTGATAAAAGTAAACGTTCTCTTCCTGAAAACGTGGCGAGTACACCCGTTTACAATTCTTACGAAAACGGAAATAAAGACCCTTTTAAAGTGAATTGGAGTCCGCAAGCGGCTGTTGCTCCTTTAAATAGAGGAATCTCACTTTCAACGGGAAACCGTTTTCAGTTTGAAGGTGGACAGCGATTAGGATTCTTACTTAACCTGGCACATAAAGGTGGTTATAGTATCGAAGACGGGATCTCAGCATTATATAATGCTCAGCAATCACCACGATATCATTATGAAACAGAAAGCTTCAGCTTTAAAACGAATACTTCTGGATTGGCTTCTGTAAGTTTTGGACCAAACGAGCATTCCAATTATACCTTTACTGCATTAGCAGTGAATCAGTCGAACGATGAGATCTCTAACAATTTCGGAGAACAATCCGACTTAGGTATGCTTTATGGACAAAGAAATACTTTAACACAAAATACATTGCTAGCGGGTCAGCTGAGTAGTAATTATGATTTCAGTGAAAAAGCAAAGCTGAAATGGGCAGTAGGCTATACCAAAACGATCGGTAGTACTCCAGATAGAACTCAAAATACTTTTTCAGTTAGTAATAACAAGTATACTTTCTTAACGAATTCTATTAGCGATAACCATCGCTTTTTTGCTAGACTTAATGATCAAGAGGTTTCCGGAAAGGTAGAAATGGATTTTAAGCCCTCAAAAGAATCTAGCATTTTAAAAAGCTATCAAGTAGGAGTGGATGGTCGTTATAAATCTAGAAAATTTGACTCTCGCCAGTTTGACGCTAGTATTGGAATTTCTGATCATGTTGACCCAGAAAACATAGGCTCTGTTCTAACGGATTCGAGTTTGGGAGACGGTTCCCAAACTGGGCAATGGTATTACAAAGAAGGTTATTATGGACCAAACAATTATAGGGCCGATCTGGCGATCGCTGCTCCATACGTGAATTTCAATTTTAATTGGAATGATCGTTGGAACCTAGTAGCCGGATTAAGAGTAGAAGCTTCTGTTCAGAATACAGATTATAAAACGGGAAGTGATGCATCCGATTTGCCTTTCAGGAGAAATATCTTAGAAAATATCGATTTTCTGCCTGGAGCAACATTGAAGTATTTACTAAACGATAAGTCGAATCTTCTTTTAGCAGCAAGCCGCACCATTTCAAGGCCTTTATTTACAGAAGTAGCGCCCTTTAGATACAATAATGCATCGGCTACTGCAGAGAGACAAGGTAATCCTGGACTAATAAATACATCAAATTATAACCTTGATTTGAAATATGAGATTTACCCAAAACCAGGAGAACTGATGGCAGTTTCCTTATTTGGCAAATTCCTAAAAGATCCAATTGAAATGATGCAAGTGGCGACTTCAGATGCAATGTTCTCCTACATTAATACGGATCAAGCTATTTTGGCAGGAATTGAATTGGAATTAAACCGGAATTTAGGTTCTCTATTTCAATCTGAGTCTAATGCACTCAGTAAAATGTCTGTCGGATTCAATGGATCTCTTTTATACAATAAAATTAAACTGTCGGAAAAGAGAATTGTCGAAAACAGAGAACTCGGTGTTCCAGTTGCACCAACCAATAGATCAAGACCTCTATATGGTGCCTCCCCGTATCTTGTCAACTTTGATTATTCCTATAAAGCAGATTGGGGAAAAAATTCGAGTACGATATTCACAGTCGCTTATGGCGTCTTTGGGAAACGTTTATTTATAGCAGGTTCAGAGCAGGCAGGTGATATCTATGAATTGCCTGTTAATACCCTTGACATGAATTTTAATACGATGCTAAATAAGAATATTGGTTTTGACTTATCATTCTCTAATCTATTAAATCCAAATGTTCTATTTAAGCAAGAATTTTCAGACAGTAACCTCGAATTTTCTAGGTTCAAGAAAGGAATTTCAGTAGGAGCTTCTTTGAGCTATAGATTCTAACAATTGATAATATAAAGCTTAACATTTCTTAACAGCCTAGTAATATGTAAATCATTCCTTTGTAAGGAAATATAAGACCAAACAATAAAAAATTTAAAATAAAAATGAATATGAAAACAATGAAATTTAATAAAACGATTGCCTTAGCATTAGCAGGAAGCCTCTTGTTTGCTTCATGCAGCAAAGATCCCAGTCCGATAGTTGACGGCGGAAATGGAGGGGTTTTGCCTGACGGGTCTACTATTACTGGTGAAATTAAAGAAAATACAACCCTAACAAAAGGAAATAGTTATATTCTAAAAGCGGGTGTCCATGTTAAACCAGGTGTAACATTAACAATTGAAGAAGGTGTTACAGTAAAGTCTGATCCTGTTGAACCTGTTGCAGCTTATTTGCTTATTGAACCGGGTGCAAAAATTAATGCTGTAGGAACAGAAAATGCCCCTATTGTATTTACATCAGGCCAGGCTTCTCCAAAAACTCAAGATTGGGGTGGTATCATCTTAACAGGGAGAGCTCCGATAAACGTTGAAGGTGGAGTTGCCGCATCAGAAATGGGTGCTGGAGTAACTTATGGAGGAACTGACGCTAATGATAACTCGGGTGTTATGAAATATGTTCGTGTAGAATACACGGGCAAAAAAAGTAATGCAGATAAAGAGCACAATGGTTTCACTTTTGAAGGTGTTGGTGCAGGCACTGTATTAGAACACTTAAGTGTTTTTAAAGGAGCAGATGATGGAATTGAATTCTTTGGAGGAACGGTTGATTTGAAGTATGCTGTAGTATACGGTGCTGAAGATGATTCTTTTGACTGGACTTATGGCTGGAGTGGAAGAGGTCAGTTTTGGGTAGCCATCCAAGGTGATGATTTTGCTGACCGCGGCATTGAAGCTGATAATAATGGAAAGAACAACTCAGCTTCTCCTTATTCAAATCCAAAGTTATCAAATATTACTTTAGTAGGCTCTACAAAAGCGCAAACTGATGACGGTGCTGGAACTATTGAAGCTGGAAAAACTCGTGCAATGAAACTACGCGAAGGAACCAAAGGAATATTACAAAATGTGGTCGCCTATGGATTTTATAATGGTATAGAAGTAGAGCATGATCAAACATTCAACAATATGAACGATGGTTCATTATCTTTAACCAGCGTGGACGTATACACTCCAAAAGCTTGGTCGTATAAAGGATATACCGGATCTACAAAACCTTACGAGGAAGCAAATGCTAATAACACAAGTAGCGCCGATCCAATCCCTTCTTACATTACAGATGTTTACGTAGGAAGTAGCAAGGTAAATGCTTCAGATCCAAAGCAATTAGGTAGCTGGTTTGATGCAGCTTCTTATCGTGGGGCGGTTGAAAGCGCAGCTAATAACTGGGTTACCAAAGGCACTTGGGCTAAAGTAAAGTAATTTAAAGAAAACCACTGTTTAAATTCATCCTTTAAAATTGGTTGTAAAATCTGCGCTAGTCGCAGATTTTTTTTTGCTTCTTTTTTTTGCTATCTTAGAATAGTTAGTTTACTATGGATTGTGAAAATGAAAGTTTGGCTGGAAAAATACTTTGGCTTTACACAAAAGGAAATTCGAGGACTATGTGTTTTAATTCCATTCATTGGGCTTTTAATGGCTTTTCCAACAATAGTATCATGGGTCCAATCTGATGAAAAAGAATCCATTACAGCTGTTCATGAAAAGGAAATCTACGATTTTTTGACTCGCGTTCAAACTGGTCGAAAAGAAACAATGGACTCTCCCAGTTTTTCAGAGAAAGAGTCTTTTATTGACTATTTTGAGTTCAATCCAAATGAACTGAGCATTCAAGAAGGCATACGTCTCGGGCTAACGGAGAGGCAAGTTCAAATGATACAAAACTATGTAGCAAAAGGAGGTTTTTTCTATAAAAAGGAAGATTTTAAAAAGATATATGCAATAAGTGTGGAAGATTATGATCGGCTAGTACCGTATATTTCAATTCCGATAACGAAGAGCAATCATTATCCTAGCACAAGAACTGTTTTGAAAGATTCAATAAGAACACAGTTTGTTCAAACTAAACAAAAAGAAGTGAAACTGGCCATTGAGCTCAATAGCACCGATTCTCTAGAACTGCAAGATTTACGAGGTATAGGGCCGGTATTCGCTTCTAGAATCATCCGTTTTAGAGATAACTTGGGTGGGTTTTATGATGTTTTGCAGTTGTTAAGTGTATACGGTATGGATGAAGAACGGTTTGAAGGAATTAAGGATCATGTTTTCGTTGATACATTACTATTGAGGAAAATAAATGTTAACGAGGCTGATTATGAATTATTAAGAAAGCATCCTTTAATAAGCTCCAAACAGGCAAATGCTATTGTTCACTACCGTAAACAACATGGAGAATTTGTACAAATACGTGATTTGTTGAAAATAGCACTCCTTGATGAGGATTTTTTGCTTAAAATTGCTCCTTATTTAACCTTTTCTCAATGATAGAGCAAAAACTTAGAGCCACGGTACGAGATGTTCTTGATTTTCCGAAACCTGGAATAGTCTTTAAAGATATTACTCCTATTTTGCAAGATCCTTTACTTTGCAGGGAAGTGGTTAGCGCTTTTAGAGAGCAATTAAAAGATATTGAGCTCGATGTGGTAGTCGGAGTGGAAAGCAGAGGATTCTTTTTTGGAATGATGCTTGCAGAATCCCTAAATCTTCCTTTTGTCCCCATTCGTAAACCTGGAAAATTGCCTTATACAACCATTCAACAGTCTTATGATCTTGAATACGGGTCTTCGACTATAGAGATTCACAAAGATGCTTTCGCAAAAGGAACAAGAGTATTATTACATGATGATTTATTAGCAACCGGTGGGACCATAATTGCGGCAAGCAAGTTGATCGAACGGATGGGGGGAAGTGTTTCAGCTATGGCTTTTGTGATCAGTTTGGACTTTTTGGGAGCGAAAGACCATTTAAGTAACTATAGCGAAAAAGTAATATCGTTGATTTCTTACTGATAAGCGGTGGGTTTCGAATAGAATTTAGAGCTTTTCCCCACTATGCGTACAAGTAGCTGCGACTTTTACCGGAATTTCAATTCCCTGCGTTTTGATGAGGCCTTGAAGTTCTTGCTGGGTTTCACTGAAAAGAACTAATCCTGAGTGCCGTTCAATTTCTATATTTCCTTGTTTTGTGCCGGCTATATCAATATGATCAAAAAGGGAGTTTTCGGATACAGAACCCTTAATCCGACTTTCAATGTTAATCCAAGCCAGGTCTTCACTCAAGCCATCAAGCATAAATAAATCTTCGAAACGTAAATTAAATTGATTGTCTAAACTTCTATTTTGAGTTTTTTCCCATGTGTCTCCAATACGTATTGAATCTTCGGAAAAAACGTTAAATGAAGTTTCAAATACAGAAATCAAATTGCTTTCGCTGAAATATTCCTGAAAAGCGGGTTGATCTATACTTTTCTTTTCGTTAACTAATTCAGTCAGCCCCTTAACCTTTGTTATTTTCCCCTGACTGTTTAAGGATATATAGAAAGGCTTATTTATCAACTCAAAAAGGTTGTTTTCACCATCATCGGAGTCCATAGCTATATTACCTTGTGACATTTCCATGTTGAAAGCCAATCGCTGATAAAATGCTTTAATTTCCATTTCTTGCCCGTTATTCTCTTCTACTTCAAAAACGTAGGTAGCATGCATCCTCTGATGGATTTCAACAGCATTTCCCATCAGTTGCTGGCTGACCGTTTGAGTTAGATCGTTTATAAATCGATAACTTGTGTTCGGTTTTAAATTGATTTTTAAAGAAATTTTATCTACCTTATATTCTTGGATTGAATCTTGAGCTGTTAAAGAATTTAAGGAACCAAAAAACAATAAAAACAAAACGGAATTTAATAAGATTCTCATAAGTGATGGTTAAAGATTAAGGCAAAAGTATATAAAAAGTTCAATAAAGAGCCTGAAGCTATCAAATACTATTTTAGTTCTTTCTTTCAAGCCAATGCATCACAATAGATAATCGTATGCCTTTATTGAGCCATCAGTAACGTATAAACAAAATATTAGCCTTATGAATTACATGACGGAGAGTAATAAATTAGTGGAAGAAATGACTCGGGGTTTTGCTGAAAAACACATTCGACCATTTGTAATGGAGTGGGATGAGGCACAAATCTATCCAATTGAAACGTTTAAGCACATGGGTGAAATGGGGTTGATGGGCATCTTGGTTCCTCAGGAATACAGTGGTTCTGGATTTGGATACCAAGAATATGTTACCGCTTTGGTGGAAGTTTCTAAAGTCTGTGGTTCGATCGGTCTTTCACTTGCTGCTCATAATTCACTTTGTACAGGGCATATCCTTGCTTTTGGAAACGAAGAGCAGAAGAGACGATGGCTTCCCAAATTAGCGTCTGCTGAATGGATTGGAGCTTGGGGACTGACAGAAGCCAACACAGGTTCAGATGCATTGGGTATGAATACAACTGCTGTTTTAGAGGGTGATGAGTATGTCATCAATGGATCTAAAACATGGATAACCCATGGTAAATCGGGTAATGTTGCTGTCGTCATGGTTCGTACTGGAGAGAAGGGACGTGCAGATGGAATATCCGCTATCGTTATCGAAAAGGGCACCCCAGGCTTTTCGCCAGGAAGAAAAGAAAATAAATTAGGGATGCGCGCATCGGAAACTACAGAAATTATTTTTGATAATTGTCGGGTTTCAAAAGATAATTTATTGGGATCCGAAGGTGAGGGATTTAAGCAAGCTATGAAAGTGTTGGATGGCGGAAGGATTTCAATAGCAGCCCTGGCACTTGGAATAGCCAAGGGAGCTTTTACGGCGGCGGTAAATTATGCTAAAGAAAGGCATCAATTTGGACAGCCGATTGCAAATTTTCAAGGAATCTCGTTTAAATTGGCTGATATGGCGACCGAAATAGAAGCTGCAGAGTTATTAATCAGAAATGCTGCGGATCTAAAAAACGCGGGAGAATCAGTTACTAAGCAGTCTGCGATGGCGAAATATTTCGCATCGGAAGTAGCTGTTAGATGTTCTACGGAGGCGGTGCAAATCTTTGGCGGATATGGTTATACTAAAGATTTTCCCGTTGAAAAATTTTATAGAGATTCTAAACTTTGCACAATTGGAGAAGGGACTTCTGAAATTCAAAAGATTGTTATTGCACGTGAGGTATTGAAATAGATACACTTTACTTTTGGAAACTGAAGAAGCATGGTTATAGATTGATCCGCGGTCGAGTCGTTTTAAAATCCTAATGATAACTGCCTATTAAATTGTATTAATCTTTCAAGTTTATTTCAGTGGTGTGAAAAGATAAAATGTTTTGTAAAACTTGAATACTTTCTTATCTTCGCATTTTAATGGGGGATTAGCTCATTTGGCTAGAGCGCTTCGCTGGCAGTGAAGAGGTGGTCGGTTCGAATCCGACATTCTCCACATTTAGAGGATAATTGACTGAAAAAGTTGGTTATCCTTTTTTGTTTCCTGCAAACTCCTCTTTTATTACCTTAATTTCCTAATTATTATTCAAAAATATCTAAGGTATTGAGTTGATCCTGTGTACTTTCACCCTGCTATAGTCTATTTGTCTTTAACGTAAAATACTTTCGGAATATGCGTATCGGAGACGTTATTGACGAATATATATTCTACTGACGGTATCATTATATTGTAATTTTTTTGTATCATTGGTATTGCGGATTTATTTGGTTTCCTTTTGTTTTAGTAATAACCAGAGATTCATTTCCTTTCTGTATGTCATGTAAACCTTAAAATAAATAAATATGGAAAAATTGTACATTTGTAGACGTTCGTTGCTATTTATAATAGCCTTTTTTTTGTTTTATTTCACTGCGTCAGCCCAAACGGTGGTCAGCGGTAAAGTAGTTGACGCCGTTGATAGTTCGCCTCTAATTGGGGTTAGTATCCTTGTTAAAGGAAGGGTTATAGGTACTTCGTCCGGGAGTGATGGAAGTTTTTCGTTGTCAATACAGTCAGATCCTCCTTTAACACTCGTTGTGAGTTCTATCGGTTTTGAAACTCAAGAAATACAAATTACTCAGCAAAGCGAGTCTCTTTCAGTCTCTTTGAATCCAAAGACAATTCTTGGTGATGAGGTTGTTATTTCGGCGTCTAGGGTTCCAGTGAATTTACTGCAATCCCCGGTTTCTATCGAGCTTTTGAATACGAGGACGATTCAAGCCTCTCCTCAACCCTCTTTTTACGATGCTTTGGTCAATTTAAAAGGGGTGGAGATGACCACACAATCATTGACCTTCAGGTCCGTAAGTACGCGCGGCTTCGGTGCAAATGGCAATACGCGTGTCGTTCAGTTAATGGATGGAATGGATAACCAGGCACCTGGGCTTAATTTTGCTGTAGGAAACGTGGTGGGAATGTCTGAATTGGACGTTGAGTCAGTAGAGCTGCTTCCCGGAGCTGCATCTGCACTTTACGGTCCCAATGCTATTAACGGCTTATTATTAATGAATAGTAAATCACCCTTCGATTATCAAGGAGTGAGTGCTTATGTAAAAAGTGGAATGATGAGTGCTTCCAATCGTACAAAGACCAATACTGGTTTTTATGATGTCGCATTTCGCTTTGCTAAATCATATAATGACCGTTTGGCTTTTAAAGTAAATGCTGCTTATTTAACAGCAGATGATTGGCAAGCAACAGACTATAGAGATCAAAGTTTTTTAAACGGAACGAACTTAGAAAATAACATCGCTAACAGCCAGAATAGCCCGTATTATGATGGAGTAAATTGGTATGGAGACGTCGGCACTAACATTTATGACATCCTAAAAGGCAATGGAATGCCAGGTGATGGTTCTAACGGTAGCTCTGCCGCATTGGGCGCGATATTGACAACACAGATTCCCCAAGCAGGGAATGTTACGTTACCACAATTGCTGGGAGGAACTACACAAGCGGAGCAAATAGGAATAGCAAATTCTATTTTCAACACCATTACTCCCCAATATTACTATAGTGCACCTGGCTATTCGGAGCAGGAGTTAACAGATTATGATGCGAAGAGTTTAAAATTAAATGCATCGCTGCACTATCGGATTACAGATGATGTAGAGGCGATTCTTCAGGCAAATTGGGGCCAGGGCTCTTCAGTTTATACCGCCGCAGATCGGTATAATATTCAAAAATTTACGATGGGGCAGTATAAGGCAGAATTGCGTGGGGACAACTTCTTTGTTCGCGGTTATACAACTCGTGAAAATTCTGGAGATGCGCACGCTCTTGGAGTGTTGGGAGGGCTAATGAGTAGCAGATGGTTGGGAACAGCAATTGGTGAGGGCGCACCCAATTTTGTTATGTCTTCTTTTTCACAATATGCCGGGAAATTACTGACCGATTATCAGGTAAATATGATGTCTGGTGCGATGTCGCAAGAACAGGCTTTAGGAGCAGCTTATCTTTCAGCAAATACATTTGCTGAAGCGAATCGGGACAGCTGGATGGCAAGTGCATTAGAGCCAGGGGCTTTAGTGGCTAACGGTATGTACAATGTTGGTGGTACAGATTTCGAATCAGCGAAGAAAGATATAAAATCGAAGCCTATTCCTACAGGCGCACACTTTTTGGATCGTTCAAATTTATATCATGCAGAAGGGATGTTTAATTTTAAGCGACTAATTGACCCTGATGCAATCGAGTTATTAGCAGGTGCTAACTACCGAGTATATGATTTGAACTCCGAGGGTACGCTTTTTGCAACTACACCTTCGGGTGAAGAGTTCGACATTAAAGAATACGGTGCCTATGTGCAAGGGGCAAAAATGTTTGCCGATGTCTTTAAGTTAACTGCTTCTGTACGTTATGATAAGAACGAGAACTTTGAAGGACAATTTAGTCCTCGAATTTCTGGAGTGTATACTTTTATTCCAAATCATAATCTAAGGGCTTCTTTTCAACGTGGCTTCAGGATCCCTACCACTCAAAATCAATATATCGACTTACTGACACCACAGGCCCGATTAATTGGAGGTTTGCCATTGTTTCGTGAAAAGTATGATATGATAAGCAACCCCGTTTACCGATTAACCGAAACAGGCCCACAGCCTTTCGAGTTTAAAAAATGGCAGCCTGAACGTGTTGAAACCTATGAGATTGGGTATAAGAGCTTAATCGGTGAAAAGTTATTTGTAGACATGTTCTATTACTATAATCGCTTTTTGACTTTTGAGGGCAGTGCAGTTTTAGTTCAGAAAAAAGATGTAAATGGCCCTATGACTGATTTGGGAGATCCAACAAAACGGAATGTTTATAGCCTGCCATTGAATGCGGAGCAAACCGTTAAGAATTCAGGCTGGGGGATTGGTTTAGACTACCTAATTGGAAGTGGATATATCGTTAATGGAAATGTAACTCAAAATGAATTGTTAAATAAAAAGGAATTAAGAGAGAAGGATCCTTCATTTATTACTTCTTTTAATTCTCCTAAATATAGAGTTAATATTGGATTCTCCAACCGTAATATTAATCGTTCGGGATATGGATTTGGTGTGACTTTCCGCCACCAAACTGAAATGCTTTGGAATGCTAGTATTGCAACCGTAATCGCAAATGCTAATGGGTCTACCATAATTCCAGCTTATTCTACCGTGGATGTGCAAGCAAGCAAGTCTTTGCCAGCTTTTAAATCGGTAGTAAAATTGGGAGCTACAAACATTGGTAATAAACTTTATACTACGGGGTGGGGGAACCCATCGGTGGGAGGGATGTATTATTTGTCAATCGTTTTCGATGAGCTTTTTAACTAGGTTCATCCTGTAAAAGAAGGGCTTTTTTAAGCTATTCTTATGCTGAATATATTCTAAAAGCTAAAAGGAAAAGACCCAAAGCATTTGCTCTGGGTCTTTTTCCTTTTCGCCTGTATTGTGCTTTCAGGCATCAATTGTACTAGAGATGGATTACATCATTCCACCCATTCCGCCACCCATTGGAGGAGCGCTATGTCCATGTGCTGGCTCTGGTTCTGGAGCGTCAGCTAAAATTACTTCAGTAGTTAATAACATGGAAGCAATAGAAGCAGCATTCTCTAAAGCGATACGTGATACTTTAGTTGGGTCAATTACACCAGCACCAATTAGGTTCTCATATACGCCGCTACGTGCGTTGTATCCGAAATCAGCTGTCCCTTCTTTAACTTTTTGAATAACGATTGAACCTTCGATTCCTGCGTTATTACAAATTTGGCGAAGTGGCTCTTCGATTGCACGTTTGATGATGTTGATTCCAGTGTTTTCGTCATCAGTCTCACCTTTTACGTCTTCTAGAGCTTCAATAGCACGGATGAAAGCAACTCCACCACCGGCTACGATTCCTTCTTCAACAGCAGCGCGTGTTGCATGTAATGCATCATCAACTCTGTCTTTTTTCTCTTTCATCTCTACTTCAGTAGCAGCGCCTACGTATAATACTGCAACACCGCCAGCTAATTTAGCTAAACGCTCTTGTAGTTTTTCACGGTCGTAATCTGATGTAGTTGATTCTATTTGTGTTTTAATTTGGTTAACACGTCCTTTAATGTCATCAGGATTTCCTGAACCGTTAATCATGGTTGTGTTATCCTTGTCGATAAGGATTTTTTCAGCTTGGCCTAAGTACTCAAGTTCAGCATTCTCCAATTTATAACCTCTTTCTTCGGAGATTACTGTTCCGCCAGTTAAGATAGCGATGTCTTCCAACATTGCTTTTCTACGGTCGCCGAAACCTGGAGCTTTAACTGCTGCAACTTTTAGAGAGCCACGGATTTTGTTTACAACAAGAGTAGCTAAAGCTTCTCCGTCTAGATCTTCTGCGATAATTAAAAGAGGCTTTCCTGTTTGTACTTGTTTTTCAAGTATAGGAAGCAATTCTTTCATATTGCTGATCTTTTTGTCGTAGATTAGAACATAAGGATTTTCTAATTCTACTTCCATTTTGTCTGTATTGGTAACAAAATATGGAGAAAGGTAACCTCTGTCAAACTGCATCCCTTCAACAGTTTTAACTTCCGTTTCAGTTCCTTTGGCTTCTTCAACAGTAATGACACCGTCTTTACCAACTTTGTTCATTGCTTCAGCAATTAATGAACCGATTACTTCATCATTATTGGCGGAAATTGAAGCAACTTGTTTGATTTTATTATTGTCTTCTCCAACACTTGTTGATTGAGATTGAATATTTTTTACAACGGCAGCAACTGCTTTATCAATACCACGTTTTAAATCCATTGGATTTGCACCAGCGGCTACGTTTTTAATACCAGCAGTAACAATTGCTTGAGCTAAAACAGTTGCAGTTGTTGTTCCATCACCCGCTTGATCAGCAGTTTTTGAAGCAACTTCTTTTACCATTTGAGCACCCATGTTTTCCATTGGGTCTTTTAAATCAATTTCTTTGGCTACAGTAACACCATCTTTAGTGATAGCAGGAGAACCGAATTTTTTCTCAATAATTACGTTTCTACCTTTTGGTCCTAATGTTACCTTAACCGCGTTAGCAAGTGTGTCTACACCTCTTTTGAGTGCATCACGAGCTTCAATGTCATATTTTATTTCTTTAGCCATTTTATTTTTAAAGATTATTTAATGATTTTTAATAAAAAATTAATAAGAACATGGGTTTATACCCATTATTACATTATTGCGTAGATATCAGACTCACGCATAATAAGGTATTCTTTACCTTCATAAGTAATCTCAGTTCCAGCATATTTGCCATAAAGAACTTCGTCTCCTACTTTTACCGTAAGAGGTTCATCTACTTTACCATTTCCTACAGCAACTACCTTTCCACGCTGAGGTTTTTCTTTTGCAGTATCTGGAATGTAGATACCTGATGCTGTTTTTTCTTCTGCCAGAGCGGCCTCTATTACCACTCGGTCTCCGATAGGTTTAATGTTTAATGCCATAATGATATATTTTTTTAATTTTTCTATTTGCTTTTGAATAGTCAGTAACTGTGCCAATCGCTGGTTAAACGTGGAACCTTGCCATTTTTACACTTATTATAGGCTAAAGAAAAAGAAAGGTGAGTAAAGCCAGGAGGGGCTTGACAGACTGTCAGTGGTTGTCAGCTAAAAAGATAAGCTATTAAGGTAGGCTTTTTCTTACTTGTGAGTCAAGAAAAAAGGCCGCCTTAATAGCTTTATAAAGAAATATGATGCTTATTCTGTCGTATCTGCTGGAGTATCTACAGGTGCCGTTAATGGACTTGTAGTTGGAGCAGGAATAGTGGTCGGAACGATTTGTTCGTGGAGCTCGGATCCAGATCCAATTGAACTAGAACCAGGCTTTACAACGTTTAAAAATAATGAAAAAACCATGATTGAGATTACTAAAACCCAAGTTCCCTTTTCGAGAATATCGCCAGTTCGTTTAACGCCCATCAAGTTATTGCTTCCTGCAAAATTAGAAGCTAATCCGCCGCCTTTTGGGTTTTGAATGAGTACGATAAATACTAACAAAACACAGGCAAGTATAATAAGGGTGATTAATAAATAAAACATTTTTATGATTTTTAATTTTGTTTTTCTAGTTGCTTGATAAGCTCGGCAAAATAAAGACTTTTTTCGGGATATTTCAAACTTAATTTTTTATAAGTGTCAATTGCTTTGTGATACAGACCTTGTTCGGTGTAAATTTTGGCTAAAGTCTCCGATACAAATCCAGAGTCATCGACCGCACTTTTTCGTGCTTTATTTTCCGAACTTACCTTTTCAGGAGCAGGAGGGTTGATTTTTGGTTCCTCTTTAATGAATTTATCAATAACTGGGTTTTCTTTTTTAGGAGCTTTTGATGATACTGCACCACTACTATTTGGATCGCTTAATTTTAATTCGGGAGATTGAATATGGAAAATATGCTCCCTCATCTGCTGGTCAAGTGGGTCTTTATGTTCTAATTCTTTCTCGATTCTAAAGTTTAATCCCTTCTGAACATAGGGCTGGTAGATATGCGCGTGATCAATACGGGTTTTATTTAACCACCATATAAAAGAATACGGCATAGCATCATCGTTATAAAGACTTGGCTTTTGAAAGGCCTTTTCCGTTTCAGATACGTTCTCTTGGTATTCGTTGTCCTTAGGGCTTTGGTTATGTAGAGATAACTCTTCTTGAACCACTAATTCGGAACTGAATTGATCCTGATTAACAAAACGAGCTAAAATTTCTGGCTTCGGACTGAGTAAAACTGCTTGTTGAAAATAATCTTTTGAGTTAGGATCTTTCTTTTTTAAAGCAATACCCGCTTTTATAAACCAAAAAGCGCTGACATAAGGGTATTGTGCTATAAGTTTAGTTATAGTTTCGTAGTCTACCAAGTCTGGGTTAGTAGTTAATCGCTTAAAGAAATCTGAACTTTTATTTACTTCCACTCAAAAACAATCTATTATTATCCAATTATCTTCAGTATAATTTTTACCAGTTGGCAAACGCACGGTTGAAAATATCTTCCGTTAACATCGCATTTATATCTTTGATAAGCTGAGGTTCTTGCGCTTGAATAGGTCCGCTTACCGTAGAAAAGTCGATATAGCGACTAAAAGGCTGCTCGAAACTCAATTTCTCATTTAATACATTCGTGTATTTTACATTCACCGTTATGGTTAATCGGCTTAAGCCAGCCCTATTGTCGCCTTGAACCGCAGTGGGAGTAATACTATAATCTGTTATTCTGCCTTCAAAGCTTGCATCAGCATCGGTTCTAACCATGCTCAATCGGCTTTGATTCCTTATTCTATCCTTCAACGCTTCAGTGAATTCTTGACTAAGGTACGGCACAACAATCGGTGCATTGTTTTCAAAAAAATCGATGCTTACGGTATTCATTTCTGCCGGAATGGAGGCTCCTGAAAAGCTATAAACGCCACATGAGACCGAACCAAAAAGCAGAAAAGAAATAAGATATGCGTATATGAATTTCAAATTGCCCGACATCTTCTATAAATTAAGGTCTTTAATCTTTCTATATAGCGTGCGCTCAGATATCCCTAATTCTTTGGCAGCTAGTTTACGCTTTCCTTTATGTTTTTTTAAGGCCTTTTTAATTAAATCAGATTCTTGATCAATCAACGATAAAGATTCTTCCACTTCTTCTGCTTCCTCTGCATTGCTAAGATCTTCTTTCTCGAGGGTTTCACCGGGATGATGGATTGTTAAAGTGGAAGAACTAGGGGCCTCTCTATTTGGTAGATCAATTTCACGATATAATTGGTTTATATAAGGAGTATGATCGTCGAAATTTGAAGTATTTACCCCACTTTGTAAGATCTTCAAAACTAGCTTTTTTAACTCACTCATGTCCTTCTTCATGTCGAACAGTACCTTGTATAGTAGGTCTCTTTCAGAAAAGTCGTCTTTCCCTTCAGGGGAAATCCGCATTAACATGTTACTTTTACCTTCTACTGGTAAATAACCCTGTAAGGTTCCAGCATTCAAGGTGCGATCTTTTTCTAAAACAGCAATTTGTTCGGCAATGTTTTTTAATTGCCGAACATTTCCTGGCCAATTGTAATTAGCCAAAAGTTCCTGGGCGTCCTCTGTTAACTGGACGTTAGGGCTTCTGTATTTGTCTGTAAAGTCGGCAATGAATTTTCGAAATAATAAGTGTATATCTTCTTTTCGTTCATGTAAGGCGGGTATCCTTAACGGTACTGTATTTAGACGATAATATAAATCTTCGCGAAACCTTCCTTTTTGTACAGCTTGGTACACGTCCACATTGGTGGCAGCGATAATCCTCACATTGGTCTTCTGAACTTTTGAAGACCCCACTCGTATATACTCTCCACTTTCTAATACCCTTAGCAGCCTTGCTTGCGTTCCTATTGGTAGCTCAGCAACCTCATCTAAAAAAATTGTGCCTCCATTTACAACCTCAAAGTATCCTTTTCTTGCTTCGTGAGCACCGGTAAAAGATCCTTTTTCATGGCCAAATAATTCCGAATCAATAGTTCCTTCGGGTATTGCCCCACAGTTTACTGCGATAAAAGGACCATGTTTTCGTGCACTGAGTTGATGAATGATATGAGAAAATACTTCTTTTCCACTACCACTTTCCCCAGTAATCAGTACAGAAATATCAGTAGGTGCAACTTGCTTGGCAATATCAATTGCTCGATTAAGCAACGGTGAGTTGCCAATGATGCCAAATCTGTTTTTTATGTCTTGGTTACTCATTAAACAATTTCTCCTATTAAAGTAGCTGAGGTGCAACTTTCAATCTTTACATGTACATAATCACCAGGTTTATATCTCGAGTCAACTGGAAACACCGCCATGGAGTTTTGATCCGTTCTTCCGCAAAAATCTTGATCAGACTTTCTCGATAACCCCTCGATAAGTACAAGATGTACTTTGCCAACCTGCTCTTTTAGGCGGAATAAATTATGCTCTCTTTGTTTAGCGACAATTTCAGTAAGACGGCGCTTCTTCACCTCCTCTGGAACATCGTCTTCATAGCGTTTTTCAGCTAAGGTTCCCGGACGTTCAGAATAGGAGTACATATAGGCGGAATCATATTTAACAAGATCCATCATTGATAATGTGTCTCGATGCTCTTCCTCCGTTTCACTACAAAAGCCGGTGATAATGTCAGTTGAGATCGTACATTCTGGGATAATTCTACGAATTGCATCAATGCGGTTAATATACCACTCGCGATCATACGTTCGGTTCATTAACTTTAAAACTCTGGAGTTCCCAGACTGTATAGGTAAGTGAATATGTTTACAGATATTTGAATACCTTGTCATGGTATGGATCACTTCGTCGGTAAGATCTTTAGGATGCGAAGTGGAAAAACGAACTCTCAATTCGGGGTTTACCTCCGCAACCAAAGCGAGTAGGTTCGCAAAGGTAACTGTCATGTCTTCACCCTCGTTGCTATATTTATAAGAGTCAACGTTCTGGCCTAATAATGTAACTTCACGATAGCCTTCGTTAAATAATTCCTGTGCTTCCTTAATAATCGAAAAAGGATCTCTGCTTCGTTCGCGACCACGTGTGAATGGCACAACACAAAAAGAACACATGTTATCACAGCCACGCATAATAGAAATGAATGCTGTAATCCCATTGGAATTTAGACGCACAGGGCTAATATCTGCATAAGTCTCTTCTCTGGAAAGAATGACATTTACTGCACGTGCTCCGTCGTCTACTTGTTCAATTAAATTAGGTAAATCACGGTAAGCATCAGGGCCTACCACCAAATCTACTAATTTTTCTTCCTCTAAAAATTTAGCTTTTAATCGTTCAGCCATGCAACCCAAGACACCGATAATCATCCCAGGCTTTTGGGCTTTTGCGGATTTAAAATCTGTAAGTCGTTTCCGAACTCGTTGTTCGGCATTATCACGGATAGAACAAGTATTTATAAAAATAACATCGGCTTCATTAAAATCGCCGGTCGTAGTAAAACCGTTATCTAATAAAATAGAAGCGACAATCTCACTATCAGAAAAGTTCATTTGGCAACCATAGCTTTCGATATAAAGCTTGCGGCTATCGATCTGTCCAGACCAGTTTTCGAGTAAAAGAGCTTCCCCTTGCCGAGATTCGTCGTGCTGCTTCGTTTGAATAATTGATTCCAACATATTTATAAATTCAAAAAGCAAAGTTACAAAATAAATAGTAAATGACAGTTTGTCAGGGAACGAATAATCAGAAAAATCTAATTTTTTCTGATTAGCTTTGATGTATAGGTATTTTAATAGCGTGTAATATGGAAAGAGTACATCAAGAAAAGAAAAGTAACTTATCCAAAGGGCTCAGAATCATGCTCTGGACGCTTGCAAGTATACTGACGATCGTGGTTGTAACAATAGCAGGAGGTGTGTACTTAGAAAGTAAATTTCCTGAAAAGTTAAAAACCGAGATTTTTGAGAAGAGTCAAGGCCAGTATCGTATGGATTTTGATGAAATGACGGTAAGTTTATTGAAGGGTCGTATTGCATTGAAAAATGTTAAATTAAACATTGATACACAAGCTTATTTGGACCGCTTGTCACCAGGATCAAGCGATCATCTGATTCATTTAACTGCTGATCAGGTAGATGTGTCAGGAATTAATTTCTTTCAGTATTTGACAAAAAAGAAAATCTTCGTGAACGAGATATTTCTAGATCATCCAACAATCGTCCTGTATCAAATGCGCGATACGATCCAGAGCGACTCAGTTCACAGAAATTTATACGATCAGTTACCGGATTTATTAAAAGGAGCAAGAATATCTCTACTAAAAGTAAACGAACTTGCTTTTTCTAAACGAAATTTCAATCGTTTACAAGATAGTGTTAACAAACTTACAGGTCTTAGTTTTTCTATTGAAGATATTAGTATTGATTCATCCGCGATGGAAGATTCAAGTGTAGTGTGGTTTAGTAAAGATATAAAAATTAACAGCCAAGCGCTTAAATATACGTTAGCGAATGGTATGTACTTTTTAAAGCTTGAGAAGCTAAATGTGTCAACAAAAAATAAGACGCTGGATATTGAAGCTTTTAAGGTAATTCCGCTCTATAAAGAGCTAGAGTTTTCGCATAAGCTGGGAAAGCAAGGAGATCGTTATAATATTTTGGTGCCGCATATAAAAATAAATAATATTGATTTCAAAAAGTTGGAAACGGATAAAAGGTTATATGCTCAATCGGTCGTTTTAGAAAATGGGCAAGCAATTATTTTTAATAACAAAAAATTGCCTTCAGACGGTAAGCATGCAATTCGGAATGCACCTCATTTAGCACTCGGGCGATTAAAATTCCCCGTTCTTATAGACTCCCTTTCTTTAAAGAACTTTGAAGTACATTACAGAGAACTTAATCCAAAATCCAATCAAACTGGCGACGCATTTTTTACAAACTTAACAGGAACAATGAGAAATGTAACGAATGATCCCATCGCTTTGCAAAAGAATCACTGGATTACGTCAAATTTCGAGATGAACTTCTTGGACAACGCAAAAATCATTGTGGATTTGAATTTGAATTTGACCTCGAAGGTAGGCGAGTTTAATTATAAAGGTTCTCTAGGCGCTGCTAGCGCTACCAGTTTTAATATATTATTAGAGCCCATCGCCCTAGCAAAAGCTGAGAGAGGCTATTTTAATAAGATATCATTTGATGTTAAAGCAAATGTGAATGGCTCACGTGGGACAGTTCAAGCCCTTTATAAAGACTTGAAGGTTAGTGCATTGGTTAGGGAAGGTGATGGTAGCTTAGGCAAAGATGGTTTAATCTCCTTTTTAGTTAATACGTTACTTGTAACACCAAATAATCCTGAAGTTGGCGAATCAGCTCGTATTGCTCATTTTACCTATGATCATCCTCCTACCCGCTCTTTTTTTAATCTCATGTGGAAAAGCATTTTTACTGGTATAAAAGAAAATGTGATTGAAACTAAAGCGGATAAGAAAGAACAAAAGAGGATAAAAAAGGAGCAAAAGCGCGAAGAGAAACAGGCGAAAAAGGAAGCGAGAGAAGCAGAAAAGTCAACATAAAATTAGGCCGCATATATTAACATCAGGCGGCCTAATTTTATACAAATCTTGTAAGAATATAGCCTACACTATAAAATTCCATCCAAAAGAATCCTCAATCTTTCCAGTTCTCAAATCGCTAAGATACTCGGCTACTTTATTGGAAAACTCTCGTGTATCTGGATCGCTCAAAGTATAAACCTTTCCGTCGGAACCAATCTCAACAATTTGGGTAACGGTAGCAGCCGTACCAGCTGCGAAAGCATCTACTACATTACCGTTTTCAATTCCTTCTAGGAGTTCCTTTACCGAAACATTTCTTTCTTCAACCTGGTAACCCCATTTTCGAGCGACGTCTAAAATGCTTAAACGCGTGATTCCCTCCAAAATGGTTTCTGAAGAGGGAGTGATGATGGTATTTCCAACTCTAAAAATTAAATTGGCTGTTCCTGCTTCTTCAACATATTTATGTTCCTTGGCATCCGTCCAGATTAACTGATCAAATCCTTCTTCTTGCGCAAGTGCTGTCGGGTAAAGAGATAAAGCATAATTTCCCGCATTTTTTGAGAAGCCGACTCCACCTTCTGCAGCTCTTGTATAATGGGTTTCTACTTTTAAGCGCAATGGTTTATTATAATAACTACCGACTGGACTTGTAATGATCATGAAAGTATATTCTAGGGCTGGTCGTACTCCTAAAGCGGCTTCCGTTGCAAACATAAAAGGACGGATATATAAGGACGCATCCTTCGCTGTTGGAACCCACTCCCGGTCAAGATTGATCAGCTCTTTCATCCCATCTATGAAAATTTCTTTTGGTACAGCCGGCATCATCAAGCGAGCGGCAGATTTATTAAAGCGTTCGAAATTGCGATCCGGTCGGAAGATACTTACCTGGTTGTTGGCGTGTTTATAGGCTTTGATTCCTTCAAAAATGGACTGTCCATAATGAATTGAAGAGCTGGATGGACTAATGCTAATATCCGCGTAGGGGGTAATTTTAACTTCTTGCCATTCCCCATTAGCATATTTTGCAACTAGCATATGATCGGATAGAATGTGCCCGAATTTTAAATTATCGAAATCTACTTGAGATAAACGTGATTGCTTAGTTTGTTCTACTTGAATTGGATAGGAATCTTTCACGGTCAATTTTATTTGTTTTATAATGTGTGCAATTTAAGAAAAAAAGATAATAAACATATCGCCAATAAAAGCTATCGCGAATAATGTCATACGCTTGATTTATTGGATTCTGCGATGTGTTATTTTAATAATATTTTTGATTAGCCTAATTCCAAATATACCCATTCCCTCCTGATTCCAGAAATATATTAAATTCATTGAGTTCTTTCATTGCCGATAAGTTTTTACCAAATAGACAATAGTATTCATCCCAGTGGAAATAATAGGATAGGCAAATTACTTTTTTAATTGTAGGTTTGTAAGAACAGTAAGGGTTAAAAACGTCATCTTCTATAAAGTGTAACCATTGGTTATTTCAATGTGGAATGATTTTGGCTAGTACTGAGAGAATTATTGGTTAAGAACAAGCCATTGGTGGGATAGAATATTTATTTAAAAAATAAGTGGATGAACAGGATAACAATGTTGGTAATATTTGCTGCATTGCCTTTTTTAGGAAGGGCGCAGCAAGATTTTAAAGTGAAAGGAACGGTCGAAAATATCGCTTCTTCAAAGAAGGTATATTTGATTTATACAAATGATGGAGAACGGATGCTCGATTCAGCTGAAATAAAAGCTGGATTATTTGAGTTTCATGGATCAACCTTGAAACCCGAGCCGGCGATTTTAGTTTTGGATCATCAAGGGGTAGGTTTGCAAAGGACTTCTTCTGCGGACATGCTCTCATTTTATATTGAAAAAGGAGATATTTTAATTAGCGCGCAAGATTCTTTAATTAATGCTACTTTATCGGGAACTCCTCTTAACTTGGATCAACAGAAATTAAATACAATTCTAAAAGAAAGTAATCAACAGTCAAAGGAGGTAATGGATGTCTATAGGGCAGCGTCAGATGACCAGAAGTCGTCAGGAGAATTTATCGATGAAATTCAGCGGAAGTTAGATGTTATTAATACCAGGAGGAAAGAGTTGAGCTTTGCCTTTATCAGGGAAAATCCGAATTCTTTAGTTAGTTTAATGGCCTTGTTGGAAGCTGCTGGATCTACTCCAGATGCAAACGGAATTAGCCCTTTATTGCTTGGTTTATCCCCGAATTTGCAAGAGATGCCACAAGCAAAAGCACTAGCAGAGCGATTAGAGGTAGCAAAAAAGGTTGCAATTGGAGTCTTGGCGCAAGAATTTACGCAAAACGATACAGCTGGAATACCGGTAAGTTTAGCTTCTTTTCGAGGGCAATACGTTTTGTTAGATTTCTGGGCTAGCTGGTGTGGTCCTTGCCGGCAAGAGAATCCAAATCTAGTTGCTGCTTATAATAAATACAAAGACAAGAACTTTACAATTCTTGGAATTTCGCTTGACCGTCCGAATGATAGAGAGAAGTGGATTAAAGCAATACATGACGATCAATTGGCATGGACGCAAGTTTCCGATTTGAAGTTTTGGAATAATGAAGTGGCTGAACTTTATGGCATTCGCTCGATCCCACAAAGTTATTTGTTAGATCCCGAGGGGCGAATTATTGCTGCCAACCTCCGAGGAGCCGCATTGCATGAAAAGCTAGCGGAATTGTTAGAGTAGGCTTTTCAATTACAACGAGTAAATATGCATCGTCATATTAATAAGAGAAGCCGTTATTTGCCAACGGCTTCTCTTATATACTCTTTCCCTTTATACTAATATATTAATCTGAACTTGATCGTATTTTCAATTTCTTTTAATTCCTTTATGAGCTTATCCGTATAGTCCGTTCGGATGTCGGTAATAGCATAGCCTAACTCTCCTTTTGTCATCAAGAACTGTGAAATGATATTAATGTTGTTTCTTGCAAAAATGAGGTTAATATGAGCCATAACACCAGGCGTGTTTTTATGGATATGTATTAAGCGATGCGCGGTGTCAGGCTTCTTCGGAAGTTTAAGATTCGGAAAATTTCTACTCATATGAGTATCTCCATTATTAATGAAATCAGCCATACGATTTGGTATAAATTCAGTGCTCTGGGTCTTGTTTTTCTTGTCATCAAAAATGGCAATCCCTTTTTTGCTACATAGATCCCTGTCTACTTTATTTTTGCTGTTTCCTAAATAACCGATGACCTTTAAGGAAGGTGCTTTTTCAATTGAATCGGCTTCAAAAATAGATTCGTCTTGGAGTAATAGCATGCCCGCCTCTTTTAGCTGTGTATCGTCCAAGTTCTTAATTGTTCTTACTGTAAAGCCGTCTCTTTTAAGAAAAGAGACCGATTTAGAAGGAACGTCTTCCGTAACCAAACAAACTATTCTGTTCTTCGGATAAGAAATAGCGCGAGGTAATTTATTGATATACAGGAATTCATCAAAATTGGGAGTGATATAGTCTGCTTTAGACGCTACTGACTCCCGCTCTATATTTTCTGTAAAAGCAAAAAACTTTTCAATAAGACCTGACTCTTTTAATTGGAAGTCTGAATAGCCATCACCAATGCCGAATACTCTCCCTTCTAATTGTAGCGACTTTAGGAGTTTTACTTTTCCACCTTCTTCAGAAAGTGGGTTGTCTAGATCATAACCAATAATTTCTCCGTTGTCGTCAAAAATAAAGGTGTTTGCGTACACATTTTCAATTTGAATATGGTAGTTTTCAACAACGGGGCAAATAAATTCTTTAAATCCGCCTGAAACAATCAACACATCATCAGCGTGTTTTTTGAAAAACTCTCGATTTCTTGAAAATGATGCTGAGACTTTCTTTTTTAAGTGTTTGATTAAAATATCAAGATGTCCCTTATTGGCTTGAAGTAACTGCACCCGGCTACTGAGGCTATCCCGAAAGGAAAGTTTACCATCCATTGCAGCATTGGTCAGGTTTTCGATTTCATTCAAGTACTTGTCACGATCCGGATTATCCGCTAAGGAAATTCTAGCAAGCTCGTCTAGTGCTTCAACTTGAGTGAATGTACTATCAAAGTCAATAATATAATTGTTTTTCATTAGAATAATTTGTTTGAAAGTGGCAATGAAGCTATCATGAGTGAATTATTTTTCACAATTGTTTTGTTTTAGTGGTGTACAAGAGGTCGCTTCGCTAAGTTCATTTCGGTTTATTAATAAATTGTTTGCTTTCGTTCGCATTAATGAGCTCGCTACGCTCGGTTGTGACTTTTGTAAACTCATGATGGTTTCATTAGAATAATTTGATTTTAAGTTGCAATGAAGCTATCGTAAGTAAAAAGCTATTCACTAATTTGATCCGTTTTTACGGTGTCAAGAAATCGCTTTGCTAAGGTCATCTCGATTTGTGAATTCGTGAGCTCTTAATGCTTTCATCGAAATAATTATTTATTGTGCCGATTCTTTTGGAATGATGATTCCATTTTAACAGCTATTCATGTTTTTTAAAAAATAAGTAGCAAAGATAGCTTTTTGTAATTAAACGGGTATAAGATTGCGAATTTATTTGTTACGAGCTGCAATTTATGATGATTTGCAAAATAAGAGTCTCAAGATTTAATTATTATTATTGGGAGTGGATCTCTTCAAGACTTTTCTCTAAAGGTTTAAAAGAGTAATTTAACGTATCTAAAATTTTCAGATTTGAATATTCATTCTTTTTTACAGAGGCTAGCGCAATTTCTTTAGTCAAACCGAAACGATTTATTCCGAAAAGTTTAGCGATTGCAGTGAATCGCCAAGCAAGCTGCATTCGACATTGATTAGCGCTGTATTTTGGCGGTTTTTTTTCGAGAAGAATAGAGTACTTCGAAAATAACTCTTGATACGAAATGTTAGTTGCATTTAGAATAAAACTTTCCCCTGTGATATGCACTTTTTCCATTAGTGCGATTATGATTTCTACGACATCTTGCACATCAACAAATCCAGCACTACCTGTAGGGTAAAAGTTTAGTCCTTTTTCTAACAGGTTGAAAATTCTTCCACTTTCCGATTTTTCATTAGAAGGGCCGATAACGATCGAGGGGTTAACAATAACAGCGTCTAACCCCTCCGCAATTCCCCGCCAAACTTCACGTTCAGCTTCATACTTAGAGATGCTATAGCTACTTTTAGTTTTGCTCCATTCCCAATGGGTTTTTTCAGTGATCACTTTATTTTTCTCGTTGTTTCCTAGTGCAGCTACGGAACTAACGTATAATAACCTGGCCTGGTAATCTTGACAAAGATTTACAATATGAGTGGTACCTTCAACATTTGTTTTGAATACTTGTTTTTTATCTTCAGGGTCATAAGAAACCAATGCCGCACAATGATAAACTTCCTGAACTCCTTCAAAAGCGTTTTGTAATGAGAAATAGTCTGACAGGTCGGCGTCAATCCATTCGATTTTTGAACTGTTTCGAAGATTTTCTGGAATGATTGAATTGTGACGCTTAATCGCCCGGACCGATTTTCCATTTGCAAGAAGCTGTTTGATGAGATAAGAGCCTATAAAACCTGTTCCCCCTGTTATAAGAATCACTGAATAATAACGTTTTTATAAATTAAACATTTTCCTGTTCGTAAAGATGAATTATGCTAATTCATTATAATGACTTTCAAAAGTAAGCTAATAAATGGATATTTGTAGAATATAAATAGCTTTACAGATTAAAGATAAATTGCAATCCATGAATATATCCCTACAAGATTTCTTTTCCCCGGTAAATAATGAAATTGCTAACCCAAAAGTAGACTATCATCACGGTCAATTGGGTTCGTCGATACGAAATTATGTTATTGAATTTCCGGTGTTGGAAGGGATTGACATCGCATTTTTTGGCGTTATGGAGGATCGAAACTCGGTTAATAATCTCGGTTGCTCTTTAGGTGCCGACGTTTTTAGAGAACACTTTTACCCTCTGTACGAAGGGTTTGATAAATCTAAGATTGCAGATTTAGGGAATATAAAAGCAGGTGAAAGCGTAATGGATACCTACATTGCGGTGAAGATTGTTGTCGAAGAATTAATAAAGCAAGGAATATTACCTATCATTATTGGAGGAGGCCAAGATCTAACCTATCCTCAATATATGGCATATGAAAAGTTGGAGCAAAAAGTGGATTTAGTTGTTGTTGATTCAAAATTCGATTTATATGAAGATAGTATCGATTCGAGAGAGACTAGCTCTTTTTCATATTTGCATAAGATATTTATACACGAGCCTAATTATCTTTTCAATTTTAGTAATATAGGATATCAGAAGTATTTTGTTAGTCCGGAAAGCATCAACGTTTTAGATAAACTTTATTTTGATTCTTATCGATTGGGTGAATTTAGATCAAATATTGATCGATCAGAGCCCATTGTTAGGAATGCAGATCTAATTAGCTTTGATATGGGAGCAATACGTTCTTCGGATGCTTGTGCCAACGCAAATGCTTCGCCGAACGGTTTTTATGGTGAAGAGGCTTGCCAAATTTGTCGATATGCAGGCATGAATGATAAGCTAAGTTCGATCGGTTTTTATGAGTTTAATCCAGCATATGATAAGAATGGACAAACAGCAGCATTACTTTCGCAAATGGTTTGGTATTTTATTGAAGGATTCTATAATCGAAAGAGAGACTTTCCGTTGCAACCTAAATCCGCTTACGTGGTATATCGCACCTCATTAAAAGAGGAAGCGCATGAAGTTGTATTTGTGAAAAGTAAAAAAACTGACCGATGGTGGATGCAGGTTCCTTACCCCAATACAAAATCTTTAAATGAACGTTTTCATATGGTTCCTTGTCGCTATGATGACTACAAAACAGCTGTTGATGGGGATATGCCTGATCTGTGGTGGAGAACGTATCAGAAGTTAATCTAGAACCTTGTTTCTTTTATTAATAAAATCCCACTAAAGGAGCCACGTAAGTTGTTTTCGCTCACATTCAGTTCGGATTGCGGAATCGTTAGGTTTTTAAATAGTAGGGCCAGTTTATACTCTTTACTTTCTACGGTAAGTGTTAAAATACTATCTGGAAGGAGAACCTGTTGGCCGTTCATTTTAAAAGCACCATAATCCGCATTCATTATTTTTTTCCTTAAGGAATTATAGAATGGTTTTAAGTCGACAATAGTACTATCATTATCTAAGAAGATTTTTAATTTTCCATTCTCGTCTAGATACTCGAGGGTTATTTTTTCATGCTCAACTAAGTACCCATTTGTTCTTGAATACGATTGAAAATCAACCATGGTATTATATTCCGAAATATCTACTGTTTTGTCCGCTAATTCTATATTTATAAAATCGTCGGATGGACTATAGAGGAGAGGTCTGATCTTTAAAATAGAGTAGGCTGTATCACGTAACTTGTTTTTAATCTCATACAACGGTACTTCTGATGAAGATGTTCTCTCGTTATCAGAGCGGAAATATGTAGAGCCTTTTTGTTTTTTAATTTCATTTTGAATGGGGGCTAAGTTGATATCTGTAAGTGGTTGTAAAGATTTCAAGCCGTAATTTTCCACCATGTAGTTTATTATAGCGGCTTTCTCTTTTTCAGAATCAACTTTATAGTAGCGGGTTGTCTGGGATCTTTTTGCAATCGCCGAGGCACTTTGGGGTCCAAAAGTGGAAATCAATGCTAGAATACATAAAGATATAGGCACGGTTTGGATGGTTGGAGATTTGCTTATTAAAAAGTAGGCGGTGATTCCGCTTAACCAAATCGACAGCAATACTAGAAAATAGCGCGGCTCTGTTATTGCATAATCGGCTATTCTTACCCATACAGCGATAAAAAGCAAAACGAGCAAGGGCAACATAAATATAAAAAATAGCTTTGAAAAGACTTTGATCCATTCATTGCCTTTTTCGTCTCGTATAGGATGGGTTAAGAGATAAGAAAGGAGCCCAAATACGGCGTATCCTAGTATTAGGATAGATACCATGCCTTCTGGTAGTTCTTGATCAATCAGTATCTTGAGTTCATAAACTATTAAGATCAGAAGATATATCGTAAGCAATGGGATGAGGACATATTGAGTGAACACTTTTAATCCTTTCGGATAACTGGAGTCTTGTTCAAAAAAGCTCATTTTAGCGGGTATGCCAGCTAAGAAAAAGAGCGTGTTAAAACCCGCTGCAATAAAAGCAAATAAGCAAACATATGTATTGTCGTCAAGAGATAAACTAAATAGGCTGTTAGTTGACAATAATGCAATAAGAAGACCTAAAAAAAGAGTCCCAGAATATAAGGCAGCAGTAAGAAATCGCAAGAACAGCAATTTGTTATATTGCCAAAACGCATCCTTTTTATCCGTTTGACTGTAAGGGGCAAAGGAAACTAAAAGATGTCCAGCAATGATTAAGAGTACTAATCGATAAATATCTCTCACATACCATTGTGGTGATAGGCTATAAAATAAGACAATACAAAATACGATAATAAAAACTCTAAACAGCCATCTTTTAGCAGAGCTTAATGACCTTGTTTCCGAAAATAAATCGGCAGAAAGTGTTAAACAAAACGCAAGGTTACAGAGAACGAGTAGCTTAATAAAGTTTTGTGTTTGAGTCTCACTGTTGGAATAGATAGCAAGCCACCAAATAACTACCGCAAAGGCACTAATTAGAAATTGGATCGGAAATCGAACCGCTACTGAACGTACACTGTTCCATAGGGTTGACATAGAAGGTAACTTTACCATTTCGTAAATTATATGATATAACAATCTATTTGTTTTAATAGTTTACTCCATTCCCTGGAGAGTTTTGAATGCTTACTTTTATTCTTATCTTAGTTAAATAAAATAATAGATTATGAGAGTAAAGATACTAACTTTATTTGCTGTATTCATGTTGGCAGTAACAGTTAACCAAGACGTGAAAGCACAAGTTAAACTACCTCCAGCAAGTAGCTCGCAAACGATAACCCAGAGTTTGGGAACCAGCACCATTACACTGGTTTATAGTAGACCTAATATGAATGGGCGCAAAATATTTGGCGGGTTGGAACCTTATGGGAAAGTCTGGCGAACCGGTGCCAATCAAATACCCACAATTACTTTTGAGCGTGAAGTTACTGTAGAGGGAAACAAAGTAGCGAAGGGTACTTATGGCATACTTACTATACCTAGTCAGGATAAATGGACAGTTATCTTCACTAAAAATAATAACCAATGGGGTTCTTATGCCTATAATGAAGAGGAAGATCTTTTTAGATTTTCTGTAGTGCCTCAGCCGTTGGATAAACCTATAGAAACCTTTACCATCTCGTTTTCGGAAGTTACCCCAAGTAGCGCAAAAATGAATATTAGTTGGGAAAATACTTTGGTTGCCTTCGACTTAACTGTGGATGAAGATGCTGAGATCATGGCATCCATCCAAGATGCTATGAAAGGAGATAAGAAACCATATTTCGCTTCAGCTCAATATTATTACAAGAATAATAAAGATATTAAACAAGCACTTGACTGGGTAAATAAGGCAGAGGAGGAAACACCTAAAGCTACTTATATTAAATATTGGAAAGGCTTGATCCAGATAAAAGCTGGTGATAAAGCCGGTGCGATTCTCACTGCACAAAAAGGAATCGAATTAGCGCAAGATGAAAATAACGACGAGTATATCAGATTGAACGGGCAGGTATTAGAACAAGCAAAGAATTAAAATAATAGGAATAGAAACAGAGAAAATTATTTTATGAGATCGATCTAAATTAATTATCTTTGTTTCTTTTTACATTAAACGCCGTTTGCAGCGGTATCAATGAAACTATGAAAGTATATCAAACTTTGCTGTACTATTGCTACAGCCCGATTGAAAATGCGGAAGAATTTGCCGCAGATCATCTTTTGTTTTGTAAATCACTTGGACTTGTCGGTCGAATTATTGTTGCGGATGAAGGCTTAAACGGGACTGTTTCAGGAACCCGAGAGGCTTGTAAGCAGTATATGGATGCCATTCACAAGGATCCTCGTTTTGCAAAAACAGACTTTAAGGTTGATGACGTAGAAAAACCTACATTTATCAAAATGCACTGCCGGTATAAATCTGAAATTGTGCATTCTGGACTAAGGGACCCGAAAGTTATCGACCCGAATAGACAAACAGGAATTCATTTAGAGCCTAAGGATTTTTTGGAGATGAAAGATGAGGAGGACGTAGTGATCCTAGATGTTCGCTCTGATTATGAACATAACCTTGGGCACTTTAAAAATGCAGTGCGGCTGGACATTGAAAATTTCAGGGAATTTCCAGAAAAAATCAATGAGTTAGCGAAATATAAAGATAAAAAAGTACTTACATATTGCACCGGAGGTATAAAATGTGAAAAAGCCTCTGCTTTGTTGCTCCATCATGGTTTTGAGAACGTGTATCAACTGCACGGCGGGATTATCAAATACGGGAAAGAAACTGGTGGGAAAGACTTCGAGGGGCAATGCTATGTATTCGATAGTCGGGTTGCCGTTGATGTGAATTCGGTAAATCCTACAGTTGTTTCTAGGTGTTTTAATTGCGGGACAGAAACTACAAAAATGATAAACTGTGCGAATCCAGAGTGTAATGAGCATTTTACTCAATGTGATAATTGCGGAGATCAATTAGAGGGCTGCTGCTCAACAGACTGTCAAGGCCACCCAAGAAAGAGAGTCTATGATGGAACGGGTTATTATGTAAAAATTCCACAGCTCGTAAATACGGAGAAAAGGAAGCAACGAATCGCTCTTTTAGAAGAGCAATAAATATTTTCATTATGGCGCGTATCCGAACCCTTTTTGTATTGATATTGATTGTTCATGCCTTGAAGGCCGACGCTCAAACGGTAATTAAACTTTATAGCCCTTCAATCCCAAATAGCAAAGCGTTTGAAGGAATAAATGAAAATACTGTTCGATCGGATGGTGAAATAACAAGAGTGTCAGACGTTACCGACCCGGAACTTTACGTTTATCTTCCAGAGGAGAGAATAAATACCGGTAAAGCGATTATAATTTGTCCGGGGGGAGGGTATGGGATTTTAGCAATCGATCATGAAGGACATGATGTTGCGAAGCGTTTTGCTGCTATCGGGATTTCCGCCTTTGTGTTAAAATATCGACTGCCCAATGACAAAATAATGATTCAAAAGGATATTGGACCTTTGCAAGATGCTCAACGTGCAATTCAACTCGTAAGAGAAAATGCCAAAAAATGGAAAATAAATCCTAATCAAATTGGGGTGGCTGGATTTTCCGCGGGCGGTCATTTAGCATCGACTTTAGGCACGCATTTCGAGGAAGCATTTATTGACAATCCTGAAAATATCAGTCTTCGGCCAGATTTTATGTTGCTTATGTATCCGGTCATTAGTATGAAGGCAGGAGTGACCCATCAAGGCTCAAAGCAAAATTTGCTAGGGGAAAATCCAACTGATGATCAAGTGCTATTGTTTTCGAATGAAGAGCAAGTTAAGGAAAATACTCCTCCCTCATTTTTGGTGCATGCTGAAGATGACACTGCTGTCCCGATTGCAAATAGTATAAAGTTTGGCGAAGCATTAGAGAAATATAATATTCCAACCGAACTTTTGACTTATCCGAAAGGAGGGCACGGTTTTGGACTAAATAATCCTACCTCAGATGTGCAGTGGTTTGATCGTTTTGTGGCATGGTTAGATGCGAACTCCCTTTGAATAAATCTGCTTGATAAGATTGAAATAAGGAAGGGCTTTAGGCCATATTATGATAGACAGCTTGCACATCATCATCGTCTTCAATTTTATCAATCATCTTTAACACATCAGCGGCATCTTCTTCTGAAATATCGATTGTTGACAGGGTGATGCGTTCAAGTTTAGCACTTTTAACTTCGATCCCTTTTTCCTCAAGAAGTTTTTGCATGTTCCCAAAGTCTTCGAAAGAGGTCTGAACTACAACTAAATCATTACCCTCTTCGTCTTTCTCAAGATAGAGTTCTTCTAAACCGCCATCGATCAACTCAAACTCTAATTCATCAGCATCGATGCTTTCATTGGCTAAAAACCTAAATACAGATTTCCTTTGGAAGATAAAGTCTAGAGAGCCTGTTTTGCCTAGTGAACCTCCGGCTTTTGTAAAGTAGCTTCGTATATTCGCGACCGTACGGTTTGTATTATCCGTAGCTGTTTCAATTAATATAGCTACGCCATGAGGCGCGTAGCCTTCATAAATATATTCTTCATAGCCTTGGGAGTCCTTTTCGGAGGCACGTTTGATGGCGGCATCTATTCTATCCTTAGGCATATTTACTGCTTTCGCGTTTTGGATAGCAGTTCTTAAGCGAGAGTTCGTTTCGGGATGTGGCCCGCCTTCACGTACTGACATGGCGATTTCTTTTCCAATTCTGGTGAATTGAACTGACATCTTTGCCCATCGTTTAAATTTACGTTCTTTTCTGAATTCAAATGCTCTTCCCATGAGTATTAAGGATATACTTTATTTTATTAAGTTGCTTTGTTTTAGACTTTCCAGCATAATAGTTGATGTTGCTGTTAAATCAAATTCTGGTTCCCATCCCCAGTCTTCCCTTGCAAAATTATCTTCAATGGACTGCGGCCAACTATCGGCAATTTTTTGCCGAGGGTCACCTTTTTTATAAGTAATAGAGAAGTCGGGAATATGTTTCCTAATCTCTAAACTTAATTCTTCAGGTGTGAAACTCATCCCCCCTAAATTATAGCTTGAGCGAATATGTAAATTTTCTGCAGGAACAGCCATTAAAGCAAGGGTTCCACGGATGGCATCATCCATATATAACATAGGTAACTCTGTATCTGCTGATAAGAAGCATTCGTATCGCCCACTTTTTAGAGCTTCGTGGAAAATATTAATTGCATAGTCTGTGGTTCCACCGCCTGGAGCAGCTTTCCAACTAATTAAACCAGGGTAGCGAATGCTGCGCACATCAAGATTGTATTTTTGAAAGTAATATTCACACCAACGTTCTCCAGCCAATTTGCTGAGGCCATAAACCGTATTCGGATCCATGGTACAAAATTGAGGTGTATTTTCTCTCGGTGAATGGGGACCAAAGACAGCAATTGAACTCGGCCAAAACACTTTATTTACTTTATATTCAACTGCTAAGTCTAAAACATTCAGAAGCCCTCCCATATTTAACTCCCAAGCTTTCTTGGGCTGTTGTTCTCCTGTCGCCGATAAAAGTGCAGCTAACAAATAAACTTGGGTAGGCTTATGCTTGGCAAATAATACACGAAGCGCTGCCAGATCTAGTACGCTAATCTCTTCAAATAAATCCTCTGGACTGGACTGTTGCGGAGGCCTTATATCCGTTGTAATCACGCTGTTTTTTCCGAATTTTTCACGAAGTGCTGCTGCCAATTCAGTTCCTATTTGCCCGTTTGATCCAAGAATAATAATACTTTCTTTCATTGACGCAAACTTAGATAAATTTGTTAATATTTTGGGTTTTCACGTAAGATTTATGATGCTTCCCGTTGCTATAATATTGTTTTTTATAAAGGAAATGTAGAGTTTTTGAAGCTAAGTTTAAGAAGACTCTAAAATTTTCTTGCCAGTACACAGCTTTCTTTAACTATTTTTCTCATTCCTTTTGAATTATAAAGTTCCATCACTACAATATAGATCCCTGCACTAGCTAGTTCGTTATTATCCATCAACCCATCCCAATAAAGCGTTCCATCGCTTGCTAAGCGGTAGTTTTGGTGTAAAGTTTTAACTAATATCCCTCTATTATTATAGATTTCAATGTTGATCATGGCATCCTCTTCCTGTAAAGCGTAATTGATCTCTAATAGATCTTCAAAACCATCATGGTCAGGAGAAAAGGTTTTAGAATATAGGGAGATCTGGAGTTGTTGTTGCGTTTCTTCACGAAATTGTGAGTTTTTGTATCCAGGAGTTGCATATCCTGTCGTAGCTGCTGCAGATTTGAAATTTCCAGGTTCATTAGTAGGACTATTATACCGTATTCGCTCTAGCGATACTCCCTTTTTATTGGAAATTAGAAGGTCGTGCATGTTTTCGTTATACTCAAAACGGTCGATTTGTTTTTCACCACTTATGAGTACGATTGTACCTTTAGAATTTGCCAATTGAGGGAAGGAGGACATTTGTATAAAGTTTTCAGATACGGATCCTGGGTAATGTGAAGCAACAATTTTAGAGTTTGAACTCAAAAGCCGATAGCTAGAAGGCGGCATAAAATGCGACACATTTGTTATTTTCTTTAAAAGAAGTGTTCCATCAGTTTCACGAATAGTTCCTATAGAAAGAGTATTAAGGTCAAGTGGCTTTTGGGAGTTATTATAAATTTCTACAAATTCGACACCGTCTTTAAAAGGATCTGCTAAAACCTCGTTGATCAGGATATCATCTGGAGCAATACCTTCCGGTAAAAATATCTCTTCTGTTAAATTCGTGCTATTCCCAATGCAATCTGTTAGTTCATGTATGTCTAACCTATAATAGTTCCCTTCTACGAAGGTGTTAAGAAAGCTTACGATGATATTTTTATGATCGATTATTTTAACTGAATCTGGTATTCCCATTCCATTATTAATCATATAAGCTTTATTTATCGATGCAAGCCTAGATTCAATTTTTTTATTAAAGGATATAGCTAATTGATTGGAATTAATAAATTTCAAACTTACGATAGCAAGTTCTTGATTGGCCTTGATATCATGTACGGAATTTTCTCTTCCGGGAGTTCCTCCGCTAGCGTCTATGCTTGCTCGCCAGTTTTCGTCATCTTCGCAGCGTAGGTAAGGATCTATCCGTTCTAGGCTCCAGCCGCCATTTGATTTTTTGGTATCGCCATACCATGCTGTTTTATATTCAACTTCATCAATGATCAAGCCTTCTTCATTTTTTAACGTTAAAGTTGTACCTGTATTTACTAAAGGTGGCCATGAAGATAAGCCAATAGAATCACCATAATCTTCAACAAATAAACTGTCCTTCTCATTATATAAAACTATAATTGAATTTGGAGGAACTGTGCCTTTTGTAAATCGATGGTTTCTTGTGAGTGATGAAAAAGTCCATCCTTTTAAATCGATTTCCTCATCACTAAGGTTTTTAAGTTCCACGTACTCTATAGGTGGTAAGCCAATTGCGTTATTAGGATTCGCCATGATTTCATTGATGATTACATCAAATGCTTTAGCTAAATAGGGAGGTTCTTTATCGATTGGCGGAGGTAGGTCTTCCAATTCTTTGATCAAAAAATAATGCAAAGCAAAGTCCTGTACCCTTGTTGAAGAAAACCTTGTCATCCATCCAGCATAGAGGGAAGTGGA
>SMFF01000015.1_pt1 | contig 78967 bp, 142 predicted proteins | sample 2456181 | NCBI WGS metagenome assembly SMFF01 (sample SAMN10132611, study PRJNA489261) | soil metagenome | isolation source: day120 antibiotic-loamy sand soil ammended with raw manure from dairy cow... | place: USA | collected 2015-04-01
TGGAGTCACAAGTTTTCGGCGCTTGGCGCGAACGGCAAACCGATCACTGGCGTTGCTTGTGGTGGTCTTCTCAAGGGCTACACAATAAGGACTTGGTGATGTCTGTTATCAACATCAAAAACAACCTTTTGCGACGAACAACTATTGTCGTAATATTTCCGGTGATTTTGATAGTATATGCGGCATTTGGTGCTATGATTTCCGTATGTGATTATCTTGTTGAAGATATCAAAGCCGCGTGGCGAGGTTCGAAATAATGTATCAGTATCACGAACTACTCAAGAAAATCCTGAATGAAGGCAAGTACAAGAAAGATCGTACTGGCGTAGGTACGCTGTCGATTTTCGGTCATCAAATGCGATTTGATCTGAGTGAAGGGTTTCCCTTGGTGACAACCAAGAAGGTCTCGATCAAATCAATCATTCATGAGTTGTTGTGGTTCCTCAAGGGAGATACGAATATCAAGTATCTCAACGACAATGGCGTCACGATTTGGGACGAATGGCGACAACCATATAGCATAGACCGTCAAACGGTCTGGGTCGAACCAAGACAAACGAAATACGTTCCTTACAACGGTGATTTTAGTTGTGCTGGTTTAAATCTTTCTAAAGGCGAAGATAGAAAATTATCTGAGGCTTGGGTTCATATGATGAGACGATGTTATGATGAAAATCATCATCGTTTTGACATGTATGGCGCTCAAGGTGTTTCTGTGCATAGTCGTTGGCATGATCCAAAAAATTTTATCGATGATGTAAAACGATTGCCTCATTGGTATTACAAACAAAAAAATTGGAATGAATTTGAATTAGATAAAGATTATTTTGGTGCCAATCAATATGGACCAGAAACGTCTGTATGGCTTAGAACAGACGAAAACAATCTTTACACCAAAAGCGCCAATCCGATTTGTGTGATTGACGATAAAAACGAATCAAAAATATATTTGAGTCAGGCACAAGCCGCAGATGATATTGGAATGCCAACATCGACATTGAGCAGAATATTGTGTGATGGAGTTCCAAAAAAATTCAAAGGAAACAATAAAAATTTCATTGGATTCCAGTTTAATAAGATTGATGATTCAAGGTTGCTTCGTTTGAAATTGATTGAAAACGGTGATCTTGGTCCGATCTATGGTCATCAGTGGCGAGCGTGGGGTTGGGATTTTGATCAAATCGATAGCGTCGTCAATCAAATCAAAGAAAATCCGAATTCTCGTCGTCTGATTGTTTCAGCATGGAATGTTGGTGATTTGCCAGATATGGCTTTGTCACCATGCCATTGCTTGTTCCAATTCTATGTCCAAGATGGAAAGTTGTCTTGCCAGCTTTATCAACGATCTGGCGATACGTTTCTTGGCGTTCCGTTCAACATTGCTTCCTATGCATTGTTGACAATGATGATTGCCAATGTGACTGGGCTGGAAGCTGGCGAATTCATTCATACACTTGGCGATGCTCATTTGTATGTCAATCATATTGATCAGGCTCGCTTGCAGTTGTCTCGCACTCTGCGACCGCTGCCAACAATGCATCTCAATCCGAATGTGAAGGATATTTTCTCGTATCAATACGATGACTTTGCACTGATTGGTTACGATCCGCATCCACATATCAAGGCTGAAGTGGCGGTGTAGGATGCCAATCTCACATAAGCGACTTTTAGAAAGAGAACACCGACGACTGATGGAGTGGTGCGATAGGAGAGACGCGGTGTTTCGTCTCTATGCATTGCATTATAGGTGGTCAAAATGAACAATCAAGATTTTCCGTGGTGGAAGCGAGTCATTCGCAAACTGATTACTTGGTATTGTCTCGTCATATTATATGCTCTGATGGCAATCTGTTTTGTGTTTCCTCGTGCAGAACGTTGGACTAATCGCAAAGGCGAAAAATACGTTCAAATTCTATGGTTGATGTCATGAATTATGACAACATGAGCTACGATGAATTTTTGTTGTACAGCGAACAACAGCTAAACGAATGTGAGCCCGGTGACAAAGCTATTATGACACGATACTTTGATGTTGTTGCGTATCAACATTATGGTGTTCCGTTGCCAGAATGTTCAAAGCCTGTAGAAATACCATTCAGATTGATGAAATCAGAAGACTCCTAGTTCTTTCTCAGTCAGTATCTTGAATTTCATATTGTTCTTGTCGCAAAATCTCTTTGCGCTCTCCCACTTCGAATAGTTGGTGGCGAATGTCTTTACCTCTTTGAGGTATCGTTTTTCCTTCTTATTGCCTTTGACAGGTGGCATGGTCTCGGCCAGAGGCTTGATTTCAACCATCCATGTCTCTATCTTACCTTCCTTGGTTTTGACCTTGATCAAAAAATCCGGAAAGTAACGGCGCAACTTCGGCTCACCATCTGCCGTTCTGGTGCCTCGATCCTTATAAGGCACGAAAATCTCTTCGCTGGCCCATGACAACACATTCGGGTCATCATCACATCGCCTCATAAATTTCAATTCCCAAGACGACCGATATTGAATGTTCTTCGGATCGCCAACATACTTCTGCGGGTTTTTTGGTCGGAATAATCCCTGATGGAAACTTGCCATTGTCGCTCTAAATAAAAGGAAATCTCTTTTACTTAGGAAACCAATGGCTGCAAATTCAACTATGGTGGTTCGACCAAATTACCAGCCGGTAAATCCGTTTGATGCTGGGACAAACGATACTGTAGCCACTTTTCAGAATTACCAAGCGATTGTGAATGGACAATCGATTTATGGTGCTGCTGGATCACAATCCGCTCTCATTGGTAATGACGGCAAACCTTACGTCACCTTTGGCGATCTTTCACCAAGCACAAATCCTCAGACAAAACTGGACAACCAGACTCCTAATGCTGGTGTTTCGGTTTTAAGATTTCCATCAGAACTTCCTCGCTACTACATGACTTTATCCATTTCAGATTATCATAGAAGTGGTTGGATGAATGTCGGCACCACAAGCGAAACTGCCAGAATCGTTTTGCCGCTTCCTAGCACTATGGTTGATAATCAACACATTCGTTATGATACGGAATCAATCGGAGCGGTCGGTGCTTTGTCTGTTAGTGTTCTCAACGATGCTAAAAAAGCATGGGAAACTGGAAATTTTGATACTGTAGAAGGTATAGGAAAAACTCTTGGTGGTGTCGCTGGTGCAGCAGCATCCAGCATAAAAGAAAACATCTTGAAACATTATCAGAGTGTTGGTTCTGGCATAATTCAACAGCATACCGGCGCACTCGGAAAAGGTCTCGCTGCCTTATCAGGTATGACTGTCAACGATTTCTTGACTGTTATGATGAAGGGACCATCATACAAAGTTAGAGAATTTATTTGGCGATTCTCTCCACAAACGGCGGATGAATCTGAGACTCTTCGAAAGATCATTCAACTAACAAATAACAAGTCTGCTCCATCATTGCCCGGTGGACTTGGATCGTTGTTTTTCAGATGGCCTTCGATCTGGCGTTGTAAATTTGAATATGTAGATTCATCCAGAAAATTAGACTTGCAGACATTTCAAATGAAACCCGCTGTTTTAACAAACGTACAATGGAATTACACTCCGAATGGCGTTCCTAGTTTCTATGCCGGAACAAGTGCTCCGGAATCCATTGAAGCACATTTTCAATTTATGGAATTGGAATATTGGTTAGATGGTGATTATCCACAATGAGTGAGAAATTTTTCGCCAACTTTCCGATGATAATCTATTCCAACACGGTTTGTGTTGATATTTCTCGTCGTGCGGTTGTTTCTAACACCGTCCAAACGAACATGTTTGCTTATTATCCATATGAAATGAAGTCTCATCAAAGGCCAGATACGATTGCTGGCGGTTATTATGACAACCCTTATTTCAGTTGGTTGGTGTATCTGTCAAACGATACGGTCGATCCTTATTATGATTATCCACTCGGAGACTCGACCTTCTTAAAATACATCGATAGAAAATATGGAAGTCTTGCCAATTCTCAACAACTAATCATGTATTGGCAGTTGAATTGGAGTGATTCGATTGATGAAGAAATTTCACCTTCATTTTATCAAGACAATCTTCCAGAACCTTTGAAGAAATATTACGATCCTGTCTATGGAGAAAATACTCGCGTCATTTTCTATCGAAGACGACGAGAAGATTGGACGGCTTCGACAAATCGAATTGTTACATTTATGGTGTCTAACACAAATGGGACGTTCCAAACCGGTGAAGTCGTCAAACTGAAAACCGATTCGAACACTTCGCTTTCAAATTCGTATGTCATGTTTGCCAATTCTACTCAAGTGAAGGTGCAGCATGTCATGGGCAACACGACGCTGAGCGAAGATGGAACGGAATTCCTTCAAGGCACATTGTCGAATACGACTGCGAATGTATCGGCAACGATCTATACCGCAAACAACATTTCGGAAGACGAACAATCATATTGGAATCCTGTCTATGCATGGGATTATGAAATGGATTTGAACGAGAAACGTAAATTCATTTACTTGATTGATTCGAAGTATGCATACGAAATTGCTAACAACCTTGAAAAGAAACTGAAAGCATGAGGAAGTATCATATCGATCTGCCATATACGATTCCATCCATGTTTGTATCAACGGCAGTTGATCGACTAAAAGGAATCGGAATGTGGGACAGCTTACCAAAACATTTGCAAGACAAGGCTGAATCCGCCTTGTCAAACTGGTATGGTCTGGAACTTACTCAAGAAGATTTAGACAGTATCCCAAATCCAGTTTGGAAAGCGATTGCTGCCAATCTGAATATCGAATGGGAATAACAATTGTCGTTTAACCCCGGTGACGTCGTCCTCGATGAATTCATGCTGTCCGGTCCTGCCGGAACGGTTGACGTTCGTCGGCGTGTCACCAACTTTTCCGTGTACGAAAATATCAAGACTCCATACACTTCGATTGTTGCCAAGATCGTCGACAACGCCGACATGCTCAACCAGAATTTGGGAATGGATGGAACCAACGTTCTGACTGCGTCCTTCCACCAACCCGGCCAAAATCCGTATCGGGGAACTTGGAAAATCCTTGAAGTTGAGAAGGGCCGGACCATGGAAAATCAGCGAACGGCGGAATATACCCTCGTGGGGTATTCCCCCCACATGACAAACCAACCCAAGGTCCAAAAGGCTTACAAAGAGGTTCCGGCGACTCAGGTGGCCCAAGACCTGATCCAAAACTTTCTAAATCCCTCGAAATCGGTGCTTATAGGGGCTTTAAGCCGGGGACTGGTGGGAAATCAGTTCATGCCCTACAACATCAACGGCGTGAACATTCATAAGGCTATACGGTCAGTTCTGAGCCGCGCTGCCTCGTCCGTGGACGAATCCTCGGCCTATGTATTCTTTGAAAACCAGCACAATATGGTTGTAGATACGCTGGAAAATCTCATGCGGAAGGCCGTGGGAAGCCCTACCGCCACGTTCATACAAAGACCCATGGGAGCGGATTTTCTTCGTGACGTGGCTCTACAGCCTTTTGTGATCCTCGCCATGAGGGAGGAATCCCGCGTCTCGGCCACCGACAACATTTTGAACAAGCAACAGGCGACCAATATATTCGACCTGTTCGGAAGCCAGTTCCAAAAGGGGAACACTCAAGGGGCCTCGACCTACCTCAACATTCCATACAACATGCTGAGACCGCCGACATTCATTGCAGATTTTCTCAACAAAAGAAAAACCATTGCCGGTCAATTCGATTCACAAAGCGCGACCATTCAGGTGTCACTCAACACGGACGTCACGGTCGGCGGCGGATATATCATTGATACCCTCGCCCCTGCCGGTGATACGGATACGCCAGTTAGAGACGCAATCGCCGGTCCAATGATGGCAACAGAAGTGCGTCACACTGTTATGTTGAGACAACAAAAAATGCAGGGCCTTTCAACGATCAAAGGCACCAAAGGCAATCAGTCTTTCTTGTAAATGATTGCTCGGAGTTTATGACCAGCCGCACTCATAGCTTCTAGTTGGACTGGATAAATATCTGTCCAATCATATTTGTCATTCGCTGGTTTGGCTTGCAATTGAGGATATTGAATCGCTTCCAAACCATGACGGGCTCGTTCAAGGTATCGTTCGCGGGCAGTTCGTGGCATACCCAACCAATGCTCATGCCCATCAAATTTTGCATCTGATTGAGCAAGAGCAAGAATCATTTCTTCTGTCATGAACCAAATCCGGATTTTATTGTATCATTGTATTTTGTCGTCAAATCGACAATCCAATCACTTAGAATGTCGGCCCGTATAACAGAAGGAATCTTATTCCAATCTTCTGGAAATACAACCTCACCTTCTTCTGTCGTTGAATTGTATTTGAGTTTTGGTGTTTTTAAAGGCAGTCTCATTCCGGCTTCCAATCACAATGTTCAACGACGAAGAAACGGAGAAGAACACGCAATTCCATTTCATCACAATGACGTCGAAGTAATCGTCGACCTTCATTGAAGATTTTTGGAATGTCGAAGATCGAAATCTCTAGGTCTCGACAACCATTGAGAAATGCTCGTTCGATTGCTTCCTCGTCTTCACGCGGTAAGATTGCTGTTTCCATCGTATCCATCCAGAACACCAGTCATCGGTTGAACGCTGCACAATTCTCTAGCAATTGTTTCTGGCAATTGCTGTCTGATTATGTTGATATAGACAGATTTGTAAGGTGTCCAGTCTTCAGGGCACCAAGGGACAAACTCAATTGTCTTCACAGGCATCAAACTTGATACCTTGACGATTGCCGGTGCGGCGACAAACGAGACAAGTCCGGTGATCAAACCTCGACGCGAAATCATTCTGCAAGCTTTCTCATGAAGCGCCGGAAGAAACCGACTGAGCCTTCGTTGGCTTGAACAAACTTGGCATGTCCAAGAATTGCATCGGCGGCGGTATGATATCGCTCGACCACATCGATACAATTCTCTTCGGTCATGATAGCGGTTTCGTAATCACCGCCATTCATGGTCATGCGAAAACCAACTAGACGAATCGTTGAAACGACATTGCCGTTCCGACATTCGGTGCGGGAAACTTGTTCAACCCTCGGTGTCATATTCGAATCCGCTCATGATTTGTTCTATGGTTGATGCCGCAATGTTTGCGGAAAGTCGAAACAGTTGGTCCTTGGTGCAAGACAGAGTACCATCTGCATTTTCTTTGAACCCCAATGTCTTTGCTGCCTGATATAGCAATTCCTTGTCGCTATCAAGCATCTCGGCGTTTCTGATTTCATTTGTTAAGGACGACATAATTTAACCTTCCAAAATCATTGCGGCGGCAACGACAACACAAAATAGACCAAACAAACAGGCTATCAAGAGATTGTCGTTGCCATTATTGATTGCTTTCATGCCAAGAAATGCGAAGAATGCCTCGACCGAAAACAAAACGATTGCGATCATGCATCCGCTTCCTGCGGAACGAGAATCCTCAGAAATTCCTTTTCTGTCGGAAGATCGTCCAGCATGAAGGTATGGACATGGTTGACCGGCGCGTATTCTTCACCTTCCTTGGCAAGGAACGCGAATCGTTCGTCGGGGCTGATCGTATGAGAAAATCCCTTGTAGACTTCGAAAGTATTCTTGTCGAAATCCACGACATAAGCCCATTCACAGAACAGACCATCACCCGCGAAATGAAGTTGCAGACGCAACGGAACGATATCGTTGGCCTTGTCAATTAGCGTAAAAATCTTTGCGCCGGTATCGCGTGACAAGGAAGGATAATTCTTGTTGAAAAACTGCGCGTCGGCATAAGCAATCCAACCGGTCTCATCTGCGCCAGCCTCTTGCCAAAGCTTCTTCAGGGTCGGTTCATCCATGATGATACATTCATCGACCTTGCGAAGAAAATCCTCACGGTTCTTCAGGCCATGAAGAAATGCCAGAACATCGACGCCTTGGCCTTCGGGATAGCCGTCCCACTGCCCATACTGAGCGACTTTGTACTTGCCTTCATGGAAGAGTGCAATCAGATTACGTGTTCCCATTGTCCATATCCTTTAGTGTTTCAATGAGCGGTGGGTCATGCGACCTTCACTCGGGTTAGCTGAGTCTCTTGAATGTCATTGAACGTCTTGTGTTCCTTGACAGTCCCCTTGATCGTGAATTCGGACCCTACAACAAAATCCTTGTCGCCGGAAGCGAACCACGAATAGATGTTCTTATTGTCGTCGACAAACTTAACGAGGGTCACGGAACCGTAGTAGCTCGAAATCGACTTCACGAAAGTAACCTTGGCCTTCACATTGGCAATCTTTTCGCCAACCTTGCCAACGAACCGGCTGTCCTTCGCAGCTTCATTCTTCTTGGCATACTCGACCTTGAGATTCATGGCGCGCTGGTAAGCGGCAACAGCGGAGCAAACCAGACCAAGATGCTTGGTGGTCGTCAGTTCCAGCGTGGTCAACGCAACCAGATTCTGTTCATAGTCGGAACGGAAGTTATTCGCCAGTTCATTCTTGATCCATTCCACAACTTTCGTGGCGCGTTCCTGATGTTCGGGCTTTTGTGCCAGCTTAGCGAATTCCAGTCTTTGGGCACGTTCTGACTCGGTCTCATGGGTATGGTTGGTGTAGTAGTGGTTGGCGACATAGGCCACGGTCGGCTTGCCATACTCGGCGGAACGCGGAAGCCAACCAAACTTCGAAATGTAGGCTGAAGTCAGCGCCAGCACTTCATGCGTCGGGCAGTTTTCGCCAAAGTAGTTACGGAAACCACGGTCATCCCGGTCGGTGGCTTCATCGAACAGGCTAAAGAGTGAAGCCGAATAAGCGGCGCGCTCAGGGGTATTGAAGCCGGTGAAATCAGCAAGGCACTGGCGGCCAACTTGCTTTTGCTCGCCGGTCACTTCGTTGCAAACGATGAAGGTATCGCGGCGGAACCGCTTGGCATTGCAGTGCTCGCATACGCCGGGGCCAAGCGAACGGAACCGGTCGTCGGCCTTGATGGTATTGCCGGGAACTGTATGAATCAGGCTGGTCTTGCCATCTTCCAGAAGTTCCACGCGGGCAATGAAAGCCCAATCGCCCAGCTTCGGGGCGGAACCGGAAACCGTGATCTGAGTCGCGGAAAGGCTGATGTTCTTCTTGGGAAAATCCGGGTGAGCAACCAGAATCGGCTCATGACCGACAACCTTGAAGGAAATCCCCTCATTGCCGTACTTCTTGGCCTTCCGATTCAGCTTTTCCAGCTTCTTTTTGAAGTCGGGGAGGCGGAAATCGGGAATGGAATAAACGGTGGGTTCGGTTTGGTTGGTCATTTCAAAGCCCCTATCGCCAGAAGACCACCGTTTATACCCTTTTATGATGAAAGTGTCAAGCCCTGATTTCCGAATTTTGCCACGGCTCATCGGTCAAAATATAACCTCCCGGCACCATCAGAATGAACCGTGTTCTGGAAGAAACCGTTTCAAGGTCAACCTTGGCGTCGGTGGCCTCTCCATCTTCGTCGGTGCCGACAATGACGCCTTTGCCAGCCAAGACTTGTGGGAAGGGTGATAGTATGAAACCCCGTTTCGGGTTGTGCAACAAACCCTCTTCATCAACATAAAGAGAATCGTTTGTCTTGTCCAAAACTTCATTCGGTGCAATTTCGAAACAATCGACCGGATGAATTTCGTGGGAAAGAACCGTGTAGAAGTTTTGGATATTGCTTCCATCAAAGTCAATTTCCTTCACTTCACAGGCGAACGGATCAATCAGAATTGCTCGCATTGTCGTTTCCTTTCAGAGTTGGAAGAGACGAAAACCGAATGCCAACAAACCGCCGCGAGTATCGTCGTCGGCATTGGACAACGGCATCTTATCACCGTCGATTGACTCAACCACGGCAGTCGGATCGAGAAACGGTTTCATCCACAATGGAATCAACCATAGAGTAGCGTCGAAACGGCCAAACCCAAGTTGGGACAAGGAATCTGGATTCGCCAGAACTTGTTCGAAACGAGTCGGAAGCGGCAACAATTCGTTTTCCGAAAAGGGATCGAGACGTTTGAAGAACTTGTGAATATATTGCTGAAGCTTTCCAATCTTTTCCCGCGTCTGTTCTCGGCAATCTCGATCAGACCAATTTTCGTAATGGAATGTTTCGCCAACGGTATCCAATAGATTTCGTTGGCATGTGTTGATGATGTTGGTGTAGTCAGTAAACGAGATATTCGTGTTCATAGGTTTTCCTTAATCCAAAGAGTGTCGATGTCGGCGGTCACTTTGACAAGACGATCCTTCACAAAGAAGGCTTGAGTGTTGCAGACCAAATCGCCGTGATCTTTTTGGTGCCACGGCTCTTTCTCATAAATCCACAAATCAAGCAATACCTCGCCAGCTTTATTTGCTTCGATCTTGCTTGCCAGATTCCTTTCGAACAAGAAACTGTTGTCATAAAGATCAGTATCGCCAAAGTGCGGAAAATCTTTGGTGATCAGCGCGATATTGAAATGCGGCTGGTATCCCTTGTCATTCACGTTGTATCTGGCACCGACGTAAATTTCGAATCCCTTGGCACTCGAATGTTTTTGCGCCTCGCGAACAGACAGGTTTTCGATCCTTTTGAAATCCTCTTCCGAGATTTTCATAGGATTTCCTTTTTCTTTCCACCACAATTCCATTGAAGTCCTCTCCATTGCAAAGCTCGCTTTTATCACGAAAGTAGATTTCCGTCAAGTTGGACAATCTCAATAAATACGAAGAAAAAAGGATTTTGAATGGCAGAAAAATCAATTGGTTCTCCATCCCATTTCGGATTTGTCTTCGGGACTGTCGTTGATCGCAAGAGCGATCCGACACAAAGCGGACAAGTAAAAGTTCGTTGGGAGACAGGAACGATTAGTCAATCAGATTTAAAAGACGATGAGTTGCCTTACTCGCGAAGTATGCTTGGAAGTCAATCGGCTTCTTTGAAAGGCATTGGTGGTCCTCATACTGGTTTGATTGAGGGATCGCGAGTCGTCGGTGTTACCATTTCAGGTGATGGACAAGAGGTTATGATCCTCGGATCGATTCCATCGTCTGGTAATGCTGCTATCGACGGACAGGTTCAATTCAATTCGAACATTCCAGCACCAGCCAAGATGCAAGAAAACAACGGCAGGCAGCAACCGACATATGGCGACAAAAACGGAGTAGTCGAAGAATACAAGAATCAAAGTGTTGTAGCTTGGGCAGAAAGTTCTGCCGGACCAGAACGCACAACGACGAAATTTGGCACCTTGGATGATTCATGCGGTTCGTTTGGATCGAGTGAAGGTCCAAGCGGCTCATCAGTGTGTACATTGCTATCATGAAGCTTATCGAATACCTGATATCATCGCTAAACAAAAGTGGATCGATTAAGCCTGCTCCAAATGCTTTGAAGGATTTGAAATCTTCCATTGAAGGCATTCCGTTTGCATTGAATCAACCAAGCATGTCTGGACTGTTCAACATGAACAACATCATGCAAGGTCTTAAAATTCTTCAAAAGCAAATGGGCGGTCTTGAGAATATCGGATCGTTTCAAGAAATTCTTCAACAAATCAACAACGGAACAGTCACACTAAAACAACTGGAAGATGCTCTTGGTAATGGTGGTGCTCTTGCTACTGTTCTGATGAATTATCAAAGCTTGGAAAGTATCCAGCAATCCACAACGCTTGCGACCGGAGGCAATGCAGACGTTTCAAGTCAAGAGTCTGATACCGGGCCTTTGTATTACACCAAGCCACAAGTCGATGCTGGATTTTATGACAAAGATTATATCGATTCCAATTTTTATTATAATACCAATATCGATGGAAAATTCAGTGATGTAAATGATTCTATTGCAAATATCAATCTGACTTTAACGAATGTTGTTCATTATGATTCTAATCTGAAAATTTCTGCAAACGGTTATTCGACACCACAAGGTTACACATACAGTCAATACGGAACGAATTTGAAGTTTCGTGGTGAAGAATTTGAATGGGGTCATTTGAATTCGGGTGGTTATGGATCGGTTGTCGGTTTTGAAAACAATACTGGAAAACCTTACATTGCCTTTGGGGCTGGTCGTGGAAGTAGCAACAATACCTACAAAACTCTTGGTCTTTTGACTGCCAGCGTGATAAGAGCGAATTTGGATGGAACGATGACGTTCGGTTATCTTGTCGCAAATACAGATAATCAAACACTCACTCCATCGTTTGTAGTTTCGATTGGCGCAAACTATTCGTGGGGTCATTTACTTCCAGCGGTCAACGCCAGTTATGATTTTGGTTCGAACACTGCGCGGTGGCGAACCATTTATACTTCCGACTTGGATTTGAATAATGGTGTTGGCGATTGGACAATCGTCGAAGGTGAAGAAGATTTGTTCATTTACAACAACAAGAATGAAAAAGTTTACAAGTTCGATTTGATCGAAGTCGATCCATCTGAAGCAACTCCGAAAATTAAAAATGCCGATTGATCTTGGTGGAAATTTTGTTGTATCAGCAAATACAACATCGTTAATGAATATTGCAAGCACTAGCACGAATCCAGCATTTCGAGTGGATTCGGCTGGTTCGACACTGACGCCGAAACAAATTGGTTTTATGGCTGGATGGTCTTCTGATCCGGGTTGGCAATGGTTGACACATTCAACTTACGCAACATTTCAATTCAATGCGACAAATTATAATGTTGGAAGTTGTTTTAACACCGCAAACGGAAGATTCACTGCTCCGGTGAATGGAACATATCTATTTCATGCCACATCATATTTTTATAAGAATTCTGGGTTTGATGGGTCTTATGTTTATATTTGGTTTTCTAGAAATGGCAATCAAAATTATTTGGATGTGAAGGTTAGAGGTCACGTTTACACGGCAGGCAATTATTTTTCGGGAGAAATTGCACAATATACATACTTGAATGCGGGAGATTACGTTGAATATGTCGTTTACACTTCGGCCAGCAACGATACATCTTTTGAAGTATACCCTTATTATGGTCATTTCGAAGGAGCTTTGGTTGGTTAATGGGCTTTGATGTAAATGGCACTTCCATAACAAATGGTGGTGGTGATTTAAAAATAAATTATTCCACCAATGTCATTCAACAATTTACTTCTACTGGTAATTTGAGACGTAATATCTCAATGACGCCGATGTTTTTTGTTGGTGGATCATACGTGGGTTGGTCAACTTTACCAGCTTCTACTTGGGTGACACTAATTTTCGATACGATTGCTCAAAATAATAGGTCGTGTTACAACACGTCGAATGGAAGATTTACAGCGCCCGTAAGTGGATTGTATTTGTTGTCAGGAACAACATATAATTATCAAGACTCATCATCATATCTTTATCCTATGTTCTTTGTGAATGGATCGTCCACTGGAAATAGAATTGGTGCTGCAAATTACAGACCAAAAGGATATATGGTTCCTGCCGGTGGATATGCTTTTGATGGTGCTTTAACTGAAATTATTTATTTGTTTGCTGGTGATTATATCGAATACAGAGAATGGTCGAATGGTGTTCAAGGATATTGGTATCCACCGTATGCTTCTTTTTCTGGAGTGTTGTTGGGATGAGTCTTGATGTAAACGGAATAAATGTCGGACAAAGCGGGACGGCTCTATCATTTACAAACACTCTGGGAAAAACATGGAATGTTTCTTCTGGAGGAATAGTAACAAAACCAAGCCAAGTTTATTTTACGGCTGCTGGCACAACCGGATATGTTAATATGACGACATCTGGTTGGTATAAAATCATTTTACAAAGTGTCGTGAATATTGGCGGTACTGCATATGATATTACAAATTCAAGGTTTACGGCTCCAGTCGACGGAATTTATTTTTTTACTGGAACGAGTTATTTGACTAACACATCTAACAACGCCGCAGTTTATTATCATCCAATGTTCTTTGTGAATGGTAGCGGTGCGGGCAGAGCACCGTATACAACAATGTACAGAATGAGACATTATGGTTTTGCTGCATCATCATACGATGATGGCATGGTAACTCAAATTTATTATTTGTTGGCTGGCGATTACGTCGAGTATTATCATTATTTCAATAACCCGGATACTGGATATGCCCAATATTATGATTACTACACTCGTTTTTCTGGAATTTTGATAGGATAGGAAGGTTAAAAATGGTTGATTACACAATTACAATAACAGATGCAGAACAAAAGGCTTTGGCTTATATCGCTGTTGATCCGCAAGAATGGATTACCAATCTTGTTAAAGCAAGGGCTGCGGCTGGCATTCAAGAAATTTACGATCTTGAAGTCGCTAGAATGATGAATGATCCGAGTGTCGAATCGATACCAGCAAATAAAGAAACGGTTGTTTTGCAAGCAAATATTCAAAGTGCGGCGGAAAGAGCAAACAATATTCCAATGCCCACACCAAATCCAGTGTAAATAATGAGAAGGGAGTTTTCTTATGTCTAATTCGATTGTCACCAATATGGGTTATTTCGGCAATATTTGGGTGAGAATGCATTCTTATCCAAAGGCTGGTGATATTCATAAAGGACACAAACATCACTTCGATCATGTGACTATCGTAACGAGCGGAAGAGTTCTTTGCGAAGTAGAAGGACATACACCAAAGGAATTTACGGCACCGACTTTCATCGTGATTTCAAAAGACAAGGTTCACAATTTTACAGCCTTGGAAGACAATACAACGTATTTTTGTGTTTATGCTCTCCGAGACTTGGATGGCAATGTAACAGACGTCTTTAGTGGTGATAATTCGCCTTATGATGGTGAAACCATGAGCAAGACAGAAGTGGAAGATGCATTAGCTCCGATATGCATTGCTTGTAATGGTTGTAGTGTCGCCACTGCTTTGAAGGTGGAAAGAGGCATTGAATGAAGCGATTGACGTTTCTTTGGAATAACTACAAGAAACAGATGGATCGATATTGTGTTGCCCTAAAAGAAAACAAGAAAGTAGCTGCTAGAATTCATAAAGAGTCTGCCAATAAAATTCTGGAAGAATACTTCGAAGCCTTAGAAAAAGAAGTGATTGAGTGAGCCAAGACCAACGGCATCCTAAAAGTACATACGACGCAAAATATCCTTACAACCGCGTTTTCATTTCTGAAAGCGGGCATGAGATTCATTATGACGACACTCCCGGTCGGGAAAGAATTCGTATGTCTCATAAGGCAGGGACATACGAAGAAATTGGACCTGACGGAAAATTGGTCAACATGGTCGTCGGTTCCAAGTCGGAATATATCAAGCAAGGTCTGACACAAACGATTGATAAGAATGTTGATGTGAAAATCGGTGGTGCATCGAGAACGTCTGTCACCGGGTCATCTCATTCAGAAATCAAAGGCGATGTAACCGCTGCCGTAGGTGGCGATCAAAAAACCATGATCGGTGGTGATTCTGTCTCTGCCGTTAAAGGCGATTCCGTTCATGGTGTAACCGGCAAAATGCTGATGAAAGTTGGTGGTGGTCTCCAATTGAAGGGAGACGGAACCAATGACACTAAAATTGATGGCAAGACTGTTATTGAATTTGGCGATTTGCTTTCAATCAGCGCTAAACGAGACATTCTATTTGAGAGTGATACGTCAATTACATTGAAAGTCGGAAGCAACAAGATTGTAATTACTCCCGATCACATTTCGATTGTCGGTAAAGGTGGTGATGTTTATCTGTACTCGGAAAGCGGAATTATTCATTCGTTTGCCACTATCAACAAAGTCACTCCACCTTGGGTTAATGGCGCTTCACCGCCACCGGAGGCATGATGCCAAAACGATCTGATCTTTACACCTCAACCGATCTTAAAAAAATCTATTTCAGCGACTTCTCCACGAATTTCGAGAAGAATCCTGTCACTGGTTTCTTGGCTATGACAACCAATGAAGAAGATGCCAAGAAACTTGTCCGCAATTTGATACTGACAACTCAAGGCGAACGGTTCTTCCAACCTCGGGTTGGCAGCAACATCTATTCCATGCAATTTGAAATGGCTGATTCTGTCACGATTACCATGTTGCAGGATAATATCAGAGAAACCATTGGCAATCATTTGAATTTTGTTCGTGTACTTGATGTGAATGTCAAAAACATGGACACACAAAATGCTCTGGAAGTGACCATTACATTCAGTTTGATCAACAACACCAAACCGATTAACCTCAATATCACTCTGAAACGAGTGCGGTGACGTTCTTTTTTCTGCCATTAAGAGCATTAAGAACATGCTCTTTGGTTTGTTTTCTTCCTGTCAGTGTTTCACTGATTTTCTTTCGTCTTTCGGGTGTCATTTCCGGCCCTCTTTTACCAATGGCAGACTTTTTCATTTTATTGATGGTTTCGATTGAATTTTTTCTTCCAATAAGGTGCGAATTGTCTCTTGGCCTACCTTTTAAAGACGCTGAAATTTTTGCTCTGATCTCAGGCGATCTCTCCAGTCCTTTAGGCCAACCTATAGCGGTTTTCTTACGATTATAATATTTGGAATCCAATTCATTATCTGAAATGAGATTCAACCATTTCTGTTCTTCGTTTTTCAAAAGTTGATTGTCTTTTGATCGTAATAAATACAATATTTTTCTGGTAAAATCATTTGGTCGTTTTTTGAATGCTGATTTCATGTGGCCGGTTGAAGTAACATAACCATCAGTCAACGAACCTAAATGAGAACCGATGCAATATTTTTTGCGTTTGCAATCGTACCAAATATAAACGAAACCCCAATAGTCTTGTTCATAAATAAGTGACATGCTGGATTCCTCCACTAAGGACTAGAACCAGTGGGTTTGCCGACCGCGACTGGTGTTTTATTTAGGAGGAACAGTGTCCGCTAATTCTAATCTTTTACTGACTGGATTGGATTTTGATTCGTTAAGAGCAAATTTCATTCAATATTTGTCAAGCCAGCAAGATTTCAAAGATTATGATATAACATCGAGCAACTTTAGTGTTCTGCTCGATATTTTTGCTTATAACACCCATCTCAATGCTTTCTACACCAACATGATGCTGTCGGAATCGTTTTTGGATTCTGCTCAGTTAAAGACTTCTGTTGTTTCACATGCCAAGGAACTGAATTACACCCCTAGATCGGTTCGTTCGGCGGAAGCGAATGTGAACATTACCTTTCAGGGACCGGAACCAACATACCTGTTGCAAAAGGGACAAACCTTTTCCAGCACCATCAAAAGCAATACCTACAACTTTTCTATTCCAGACAACATTCTTCTGACATCAACCAACGGATATTTTTCAGCGAATGTCAGTTTGTTTGAAGGTGTTTATCTGTATGACACTTATGTTTTCAATTCGAGTGATCCGACACAACGATTAATCCTGTCGAATGAAAACTGCGACGTCTCGTCGTTAACAGTCGTGGTCTATGAAGATAACAATATCAACGGAACGCCGTATACATACGCCACTACCTTGCTCGACCTCGATGAAAACAGCAAGGTGTTCTTCGTTCAACAGGCCGAAAACCTGAAGTATGAAGTGATCTTCGGTGATGGTGTTGTCGGTTACAAACCGAAAGACGGATCAACCATTTCGTTGAATTATCGCATATCGCATGGTTCTGATGGTAATGGTGCCAAGTTGTTCACGATCAACTTCAATCCCGGTCCGACTTCGGATGCGTCACAGATCAATGTTCAAACCATTTCTGTTTCTGGCGGTGGTGCGAATGCTGAAGACATTGAATCAATCCGTTACTTTGCTCCGAGACACTTTCAGGTGCAGGAACATGCCTCGGCTGCAAATGATTATTCAATCATGCTCCGTGAACAATTCCCTGAAATCAGTGCTGTCTCGGTGTTTGGTGGTGAAGAGTTGTTTCCGCCACAATACGGTTATGTTGCCATTGCGATTGATATTGCGGACGTCGATGGATTGCCCGACTCTAAAATTCAAGCCTACAAGCAATTTCTGACAAGAAGAAATTCTCTGACAACACAAATCACTTTCGTCAATCCTCTGTTTTCTTATCTGGCAATTCATTCGACTGTTAGTTACAACATCAACAAAACAACGTTGACGCCTGAAAATATCAAAACGATTGTTCTGTACGGCATACAACAATATGCTCTGGATAACTTCGGAGATTTTTCCAGTAAATTTCGTTACTCTCGCTTCTGTTCAATGATCGATAACATCGACAATTCGTTGATCGGCAACGAGACTGATGTTCTGCTCTACAAGAAAATCTTCCCTACGGAAGGCATGTCGCAGAATATCGATATCGACTTCGCAACGAAACTTCAACCCGGTGTCGTCCAACCAAACAACACGACAAGCACCGATTATCACACATTCTACTCAGGTAATTTTTACATGAATGGGTATGTGTCTCGTTTGGAGGATGACGGTAAGGGCAATGTGTTCATTGTCAATAAGACTCAAGGCGGCGTTGAAACTTTCGTCAGCAATGTCGGATCAATCAATTACAACACTGGTCTCGTTAAACTGATAAACTTCAAACCAACCAACTATGATGGAAGCTCGATCAAGTTGTATGTCAGGCCGTTAGAACTTGATATCATCGCAAACAAGGCAACGATCTTGAACATTGAAGAGGATGAAATCAACATCACCGTGGATATTGTCAGAGAATAATGGCGCTGCAACCAAACACTCAAAAATATATCTCTCCATTCATTGAGGCTCAGTTCCCTCGTTTCTACAACGAGTTTGGTCCTGTTTTCATTCGTTTCGTTGAGTCTTATTATGAGTGGATGGAAACTGTAGGTCCGTTGTATGATTCCAGACATATCGATGAATATCTCGACATCGATACCACAGTCGAACGCTTCATCGTTTATTTCAAGAACAAGTATCTTCCGAATATCCAACTTTCGACCTCAACAAACATCAAGATGCTCGTCAAGCATTCCTTGGACATCTATCGTTCAAGAGGTACGGTTCGCGCAATCGATCTGTTGTTTCGTTTGGTGTTTGGCGTCGGTGCTCAAGTCTATTATCCTTGGAATGATACATTCCGTCTCTCCGCTGGTGAATGGTATGTTCCACAATACATTGAAGTCTCGACACAAGATGACTTGGACAAATTTGTCGGCAAGGAAATAATTGGTGTTTCTTCCGGCGCTATCGGCTTTGTTGAAAGTTGGGTACGGAAGACCAAGGATTCAAAGATCATCGATGTGCTTTATATCTCAGCACTCTTTGGCAAGTTTAAAACCAATGAATTCATCAACGTCAGAAAGACTCCGTTCGCAATTGAAACATGCCCGACGATCATTGGATCATTGAATTATGTCAGCGTCGGTGGAACGATCATCAATTCTCGCGTAGGTGAGAGGCTTAAAGTCGTTGGTGAAAAGGGGTATGGCGGCGAATGTATTGTTTCTGGTGTTGAAAACCGTTCTGGTTTGGTTAGTTTTGATCTGACGGATGGCGGTTATGGCTATACATCAAATGCACAAATTTTGATTTCTGAAAAAGTTCTGTTCCTCGACAACATCAATGTTGGTAATAATGCGTCTGAAGGAAATATCTTCAAACTGTTTGATACAGTGTATCAACCTACAGCCAATATTCTTTACGATACTGCAAATGGCAATTTTCAAAACAATGATGTCATCTTTGCTTATACAAACAACGTCGTGACCGGAACGGGTCTCGTTCTTGCATACCGAAATGATAGCTCGTCAACAGGTGAAATGGCGATCTATGTTTCGAATGGATCGTTTTCGCCAAATACAATCATTTTCAACACTGGTAATACGATATCAGCTAATCTGTTCTCTTATACCGATACAACAGCGACCGCCAACATCATTGGTGAGTCTCTGACATTCCAAGGCGATATCGAACAGATTCACGGAAACTTCTCCACCAAAGAAAAAATTTCGTTGAATTCAAACACAACAGCAACACTCAACTACATTGCTGTTAGAGATTCTATCGGAACGTTCTATGCTCAGGATCGTATCGGTCCTTGGACTTCGAATACAACCGTTACCGGTCAGTTCTCGAATGCTTCCGCCAAACTTACTAACATCATGATGACTGTTGGTGTTGTTTCAGTATCAAATAATTTCGTTATCGATACAAGAGCGCCGGTTAAAACTACCTTGTCGGGAACGACCGCAAGACTCCAAAGAATTTCAACCGGAAGTTCTGCGAATGTGAGTTTCGGCAATAACTTGAACCATAGAGAGATTGTAAACCTCAATACTGATTTCATAAATGATTATGCGAATGTTGAGTTGGGTGCGACGGCATACGGATTCCCGAAAGACCCTTCCGCCAATGTTTCTTCATATCTTGAAGACGCTCTGACATACACCGATTTGAATATCGGACATATCACTTCGCTGTCTTTTACAGCGCCGGGTCAGAACTATGACGTAGCACCTTTCGTTCGTATTTTAGAGCCGATGATATTCTCTAGCAAAATTCCTGCCTTGGGTGATTTGAAATTTTCGAATGCTTCGGCCAGTTTCATGTTGAATGAAGTCGTCTCACAGGCATCGAGCAATGCCAAGGGTATTGTTGTCGGCATCAAAAACAACACGCTGACGATTGAAAAACTGTCTTACGTCAATAAATTCGAATCTAACTCATCCTTTATCGGTGAAAGTTCTGGTGCTGTCGCACATCTCGATGTTGTGTTCAATGCCACCCAAACGAAATATGCATCTGATTTAGGCGGAACATATATGGGCATGAACGGCAGGATCATTCCTGAAGTCGTCACAACCAACGGAAATATCACCGATGTCAAGGTCTCTGTTTCTGGTTGGGGATATGAACAGAACGAACCAGTTACTTTAGTCAATGAAAATGGAAATGTTGTCGCTACTGGTCAAACATTGTTGCTGACACAAGGGACCGGCAGAGGATTCTATAGAACCAAGGATGGATTCTTATCCGACATTAAAAAGCTTCATGACTCGGATTACAGACAAGTTTCTTCATATGAAGTCCGATCACCAATTACTTTTGATCGTTATCAAGACATGCTCAAGGAAATTTTGCATGTTGCTGGTACGAAAGCATTTGGTGCTTTTTATTATCACAACATTTCCAATCTAAACATCGATGTAGGATCGAATGTCCGCAAGACTGTTTATGGCGCAAACACAATCGGCGCAATCAATGGTTTCGCCAATGTCTTCGGTGTCGGTGGTTTCACGATTGATCTGACTGCGAATGCCACGAGCTTTGCTAATGTTTCCGGTGTTGGCGGTTACACACTCGATCTGATCGCCACCGCCAATGGTTCTGCGAATGTCTCGGCTATTTCCAATTACATATTTGGAGCGGTTGGTGAAATTGCTGGCAACACGTCCGTTGCGGCGGTTGGTGAAGTTCCTCCGATTAGTGTCGTTGGTGGGGCTACTGGTAATGCCAACGTTCAAGGCATCGGCGCTTCTACGGTAATGTTTGTTGGCTCTGCCTCTGGTAACTCGACTGTAAATATTATCTCGGAAGTGAATTCTATCGGAACAGGTTTTGGTGGGTCGAATACAAACGGTATTTCTGGATAAAGGTTATTAAATGTCAAATACGAATCTCATTCCTTCAAGCTATCGCACATTCTTGGCAAAAGAACTTGTTGCCTCGATTGATGAAGAAGCCAACTCGGCTTACTACATTTTTCTTGGTAATCATGTTCCAGATACCAACACTGTTGTTACGCCAATAGATACGATTTTTGAAATCAACGATGCTTATCGCAACATGATTTCGGCCAAGAGAGTGTCGTCACAAGATGCCTCTCTGTTGATTCGATACATTCCGTACACTGCAAATACGGTATATGCAAAGTATGATGACCAGAACGAACTCGAAACAAAAGATTATTATGCTGTTGTGAATGCCGGGGCTTACTCGCATGTCTGGAAAGTTCTGGATAACGACAATGGAAATCCTTCGACGGTTGCTCCTGATTTTTCTCAGATCGATATCGCAGATACCAGTTACAGAACATCCGATGGATATCTCTGGAAGTATATGTACAGCGTCGATGACTCGACCATTTCAAAATTCGGCACCGCCAACTTCTTTCCACTAAAAGCAAACACCGACGTCGAACAAAGTGCTGTGTCGGGTGCATTGAATGTCTTCAACATTGACGTGGCTGGATCGGGATATCGTAACTGGTTGTTGGGCACATTCACCGGTTCTGATGTCAGAGTCGGCGGCAATACGCTGCTCTATGCCTTGGGTGCGAACTCTTCATCCGTGAATGGCTTCTATACTGGTTGTAACTTGTACATTTCCAGCGGAACGGGTGCCGGACAATACAAGATGGTGAAAGATTACTTTTCGAATGCGAATGGCAACTTTGTCGTTCTGGATTCTGCCTTTTCTGTTCAACCACAGAATCTTTCCGGTTATCAAATATATCCCGGCGTCACCATCAAAGGCACCGGACAGAGCGTCAATGCAGAGGCGAGGGCGCTTGTTAATGCCGTTTCAAACTCGATCTATCGAATCGACGTCTTGGCTCCGGGTCAAGGATATAATTTTGCCACGGCTAATGTGATTGCAAATAGCATCTTGCAAGTCTCCCCGGCCTCGATCCGTCCAATTTTCTCGCCATATGATGGACATGGTTCTGATGCAGCTTCCGAGTTGAAAGCAACTCATGTGTCATTTTCCGTGTTGTTTGCAAACACCGAACAAAATACCATTCCGGCAACCAACACCTTCAAACAAATTGGCGTCATTGCTGATCCGGTATTCTCCAATGTGATTGTGAACTTTACCGGAGCAACCTCGACATCATTTGCCTTGAATGAGGAAGTCAAACAATTCACATATCGTTTGGTTGATACAGAAGTAAATCTCACGGCAACGTCAACGGAAGTGACTGGATCAAATGATTCTCACTTCGATACGACATTCGTGGCAGACGATTGGTTGTTCTTCAAATCCAATACGGATTCATCGATCACTTATCTTGCTCAGGTCAATGTTGTCGCCAATTCTTCATCCATGACAATCAAAACACCATCACCATTGACTTCGTCGGTGGAAGTCTTTTTGGCGAATATCACTCCATTCGAGTCAACCGTTTTGAGAATTGCAGAAGCCAATTCGGTAGTCCTTGGTGACCTGAAAGGCATTATCGGCACCGGAACGACTCTGGTCGGTCTTCAGAGTGGTGCCTTCGGCACAGTTGATACCATCCTGAGAAATGGCGTCTACAAAGGCTTTGGTACTTTCAATGCAATGAAAAAAATGATTGTTGGTTCTGTCAGTGGCACCTTCCAAGAAAACGAAATGATCTATCAAGGAACAAGTTTAGCGGAAGCGACTTCTTCTGCGCTGGTTCATTCAACCTCTCTAAATACTAACACAGGTCTACTTACAATATACTCTACTAATGTGGTTGGTAATTTCAGAGATTCGAATGTGATCAATGGTGCAAATTCTGATGCTGTCGGCACCTTGAGCAACATTTACGATCCTGAAATTACATTCGATAGTGGAAAGATATTGTATCTGGAGAATATCACTCCGGTCACACGAAATGAAAAAGAAACTGAGCAAATCAATTTGATTGTCAGTTTTTGAGGAAGAAAGAGTTAGATGCCAATTGAAACTGATCTGAATGTCGCTCCTTACTTCAACGATTATTCAGAGGAAAAGAATGACGTTCGAATTTTGTGGAAGCCAAATCTGGCGGTCCAAGTTCGCGAACTCAATCAGCTTCAAGACATTCTGCAAAAGCAGATTGAAAGATTTGGTGACTCGATCTATCAATCAGGCTCTATCGTTGAGGGTTGTAACTTCAGCTTCATGGATGTTTATCCATATGTGAAGATTCTGGACTCCGACGTCCTCGGGGAATCCACAACAGCCTCGGATTATCTTGGTTTGTTTGTCACCAATGCCAACGGCCTTCGTGGTTATGTGATCAACTACTCTGATGGTTTCGAATCCACCGCGCCGGACCTCAAAACAATCTATGTCAAGTACATCAATGCCGGTAATGACGGCAACACTCATGCCTTCGCTCCTGCCGATCAACTGATCGTTACCGACGCGAATGTTTCCATTTTCAGAGTCACCGCCAACAATGGTGGTGTTTCATTCGCCAACTCGGATGCCGTGATCTTCACCTCGGCGGTTGCGGTCAATGTCTCTTCCGGTTCGTTCAATGTCTCGGATTATGTGACGCAGGGTGTTTCAAACCTTCAGATTACTTCGATTGACTCGAATACGCTGGCTTCCTCTGGCGAAATCATTCTCGGCCTGAAACCGCGCGACGTCGATCTTGCCAATGGCGATGTCAATTCGTCTCGTTGGACGCTGATTTCAAATTCCTCGATCCAGACCACAACCAACTCGGCGGTTGGTACGGTCACCAAGATTTTCGGTGAGAGTGCCGGGGCCTCGCTCACAACTGACGGTTCTGGTCGTATCGTTGATGTCAAGATGACCAATCAAGGCGCGGGATATTCTGTTCTGCCTGTTGTTCGCGTCCGTTCCACAAACAACTCTGGCGGTCTCACAACTCTCGACCTGATCCCGCAAAACTACAAGACCAAACTGAAGGTAGCCAACACGGTTGATTCGGTCGGTAATGGTTATGGTTTCGCCATTTCCAATGGTATCATCTACCAGAAGGGCATGTTCCTTCGGGTCGGTGAGCAAAGCATCATCGTTTCAAAATACGATCAAATGCCCTCGAATGTGGCGGTTGGTTTCAATTCTATCGAGACCATCGTGGATGCGAATGTTGATTCCACACTCTATGACAACGCGGCTGGCTTTCCAAACTATCAGGCTCCGGGTGCTGATCGTCTCAGAGTCAATCCAATTCTTGTTCTGGCAAACACGGAAGAAATCGATTCTTCGTTCCTGAAGATTTGTGTTTGGTCGGAAGGCGTCCCTTATCAGCAAAATCCAACTTCGGTTTACTCTGAAATTGGTGATGAGATGGCGAGAAGAACAGCGGAAGTTTCCGGTAACTTCTCGATTGATCGTTTCCAAGTCACGACAAGATCATCGGCTAACAATGCCTTGGAAGGCAATACGGTTTCAGTTATCGTTGATCCCGGCAAGGCTTACATTGACGGTTATCGGGTTGAGACAACTCGCAACTTCGCAATGGACATCAAGAAAGCAACCGATTCATTCTTTTCCAATAACTATTCAATCTCCTTGAATTATGGAAACTGGATTCGCGTCAAGAATTTCGGCGGATCGTATCAGTTCTCAACTGGTGATATTGTTTATTTTTATCCAGTAGCATCGAACTTTATTTTTAATGGTTACACTTCACCTATAAGTGTGACTACTCCGATAGGTGTTGCCAATATTCGTTCTGTTGTCTGGGAGTCTGGCACACCGGGAACTCCAGAAGCTGTTTATCGTTTGTATTTGTTCAATATACAGATGTATACTGGCAACAACTTTGAAAATGTTCGTGCGATTGCTTGGTATGATCATATCGCAACAACCAAAGGTATTGGTGACGTTGTTACCGAATTGTCTCCGACAACCGGCCAGCAAATTGCGAAACTCGGAAACACCGAATTTGATTCTCTGATCTTCCGTTCTGGTGTTGATTCGCTCAAGAATGCGGCGAATGTCAATTTCATCTATCGCACTCAACAAACTGCGGCGCTGACAAATACCGGAATCATTTCATATTCGGTTTCAAGCGATCCTTATGCATCGTATCTGCCCAGACCAAACAATGCGATGACTTCAGCCGACTTGAAGAATTTGATTGTCATTCCAAGCCAAAGTTTGGCGGCTCAGACTGCCGTGACCGGAACATTGAGTGTTTCCGCCACAAGTCCGAATGTGACTGGTACTTCCACGACTTTTGCTACTGATTTTGTTGCTGGTGATTATATCAACTTGTTTGCGAATGCCTCGACACAAGTCATCAGACGAGTGCAAAATGTTGTCAACAATACCGTCATGATCTTGGACAATGTTTGTTCGTATTCTTCATCGTCAGTTTCAGGATATCGTGCCTTCCCGGCTTATGTTCCGATTCCTTTCGGCACTCGTTCCGGTTTAACCGGCAATGTCTCGACCAATGGTTCGGTCATGACCCTGAATTTCGGAACCAATCTGCAAATCACTGGTGGTTCATCCAACTTGACGATTGCTGTTGACGTTGCTCAGATCGAAGCCCCTGCCGGAACCAAGCAAGCGGTTCGCGATCAATTTGTGAAAATCAGTGCAGCGAATAATGCGGATGGAAGACTTGGTCCATGGTGCTTGGGAGTGCCGGATGCCTTCCGCCTCAAGAAAGTCTATTCATTCTCCAATTCTTCGGTCAATACATCCTCAACCGATGTGACGAATTACTTCTACATCGATTCGAATCAGTCTGAAGACTTCCTCGATCTTAGTTACTTGTATGTTCAACCGACATCCGGTTATTCTGTCGGTGCCTCGGATTGGTTGCTTGTGCAGTTTGATTACTTCTCAACACCAACCAAGGGTTTCTACAACTCGACAAGTTATCTGTCTGCGAACCTGACAACAATCACCACAACCGATTCTCTGCCTCTGGCAAATCTCGGTTCTTCGATCAACTCATTCGAAGTGCCGGAAGTCTATACCGCCAAGGGTGAATATTACGATTTGCTGAATTGTATCGATTTCAGACCAATTGCTGCAAACACCGTGGCACCATCATCAAGTGCTTCGGGTGCTCCGGTCAATCCGACTTATTCTCTGTCATTCGGCAATACCTCTAGCCCAACGAACATCATCAAGTTCCCGACACCAGACTCATTCTTCACTTCGAACATCGAATTTTATGGGACGAGAATTGATTCGGTGTTTGTCGCGAAAGATGGAAACATCTTCACCATCTCTGGCAACCCGGCAAAAACTGGTGCGGAACTAACAACACCAAACCAGCCAAGCGGAACGATGAAACTCAACGATTTGTTGATTCCATCATATCCAAATCTTCCGATGAGCATGTCTGCTCAGATGAAGGAAATTCTTGTCAAGCGAATTGCCAATGAGCGAAACAACCAGACCAGAAACAATGCCAAGCTAATCACAACTCAACTTCCTTCGAATGTGATTGAGTCTCAGCAACCAACGGCCTACACCCAAGCCGATATTGGAAATCTGGATCGTCGTCTGAAAGCGGTTGAATATTATATCGGCCTGTCCGCTTTGGAAACCGATATGGTCAACAAGGTCGTTCTGTCATCTGACGGCGAAACAACTCGCTTCAAGTTTGGTTTGTTTGTTGATTCCTTTGATACTGCCATTTCTCAGGATAAGACAAACCCGGCTTATGCGGCGTCTATTGTCAATACGATGATGGCACCTCCATACTTCCAGTGGGGAGTTGATTATGCGGATTCTGCCATTCTGTCGCAACCATACATCGATTATAAATTGATCGATCAGAACAATGCGACATATCCAGAACCACCACCTCCGGTTATCGTTCCACCGCCTGTGATTGTGGAACCACCGCCGCCACCTCCGACAACAACAAATACGGTGATCGTGACACCACCAGTCATTACAACTCCGGTCGTCGTTGTTCCGCCGCCACCAATCGTTGTGCCACCGCCAGCGCCAACCATTTATAGCGGCTCTCTGGTTTCATATCGTATCGGTCCAGCCGGAGAATTCCCAAATCGTTATATCACTCCGTATGGCATGGCTGCGGGTGACTCTGGAAATCCTGCGACACAAATCATTCTTGATACGTACACCAGCACAGGTGTTGATGCCGGATGGTCTTCACCAGAAACCGGAATGAGCGGAGGAAACACCAATCAAGAAAATCTGTTCAACATTCCTTGCTATTGGGTTGTGACCGGATTGAAGCCAAACACAACACACCGGTTCTATATCAATGGCGTCGACGCCACCGATCAGGCTTACTCGGCAGCGAGTTATCATCAAGGCATCGCTGGAGTGTCTATCGGCTCGAATGTCCTGACGACGGATGCTTCCGGTCACTTGGCCTTCATCTTCATGCTCTCGGATTATATTTCGGGTCAGTTCAATGTCGGTTCCCAATTGCCTTGGAATGTCAAATCGCCAGTTTCACAATCACTATCTAATCTAGCAGGCGCTTACAACACGACAAACAAAACTCCATTTGGATTTGGTGCTTTTAGCACGGCACCTCTAACGACTCATATGGGAAATGTGTTGTGTCAGTTTGTTGCGACCAATTCGTCGGCCCAAACAACTCTGGAATTGGTTTCGATCAGTAGACCAAGCCCATCACTTAGTTGGTAAGAAAGAAGATTAATGTTTAATTGTGCTCAACTGTTCTATGTGTCAAAAGCCTCGCTGAATAATTCGGCGGAAGCGGATGTCACCGCGATCAACCTCTTCTTCAAGAAGAAACCTCTGGCAACAAACAATCGTTCGGGTATCTTAAATCCCGGAACAACGATTTACATTGTTCCAACGGTCGGCACAAAATCTGTTCCTGATATCACAAACATCAATGTCAGACCATTCGTGAGAGTGGAATGGGCAGATGTGAAGGTATCGGACGATGCTTCCCTTCCGACAACCTATCGTTTTTCCAGACCCCTAGCCATTCAGACCAATGCAAACTATGCCTTGGTTATCAAGTTTGATGGTGACGAGGAATTCGAACTTCATAAATCCACGTCCGGCGAATTGGCCTTCGGTAGCGATCTGAAGATTTCCACAATCTCAACCGATCCGAATATCTCAAATTATTTCTCATACATTTCGCCGCCAACATCACTTTCTTCGAATACCTCTTCCAACAATTCCATGATCAACTCTGGAACGGCTACGGGCATTGAGCAAACTGCCAATGCGACTTACTTGGAACAGTTCTGGTCATCCTCTTCGATGACGGTTCTCACCATGGAAATTTTCGTGGCGAGATATTCTGTCTCTGGCGATTTCGATCTGGGAACATATGCCAACACCATTTACAATGGCGGTTCGGTGGCGAATGTCATCAATGGAAACATTGTGATTAACATTCCACAACACCGCTATGAATATGTTGCCTTTGACGATCCAACATCCAAGGCAAACACTATCGGCAAGAACGAATTGTGTTTCCAGTGGGGACCGCTTTACCCCAACAACAAAAATCCCGCCGCGATTTCTATCAATCAAGGATCGAATACAATTCTTGCGGTTTCAAATACCTTGAATTGGTCGTCGTTGTTCAATCTGAATGACTCGACTCCAGAATATATCGTGGTCGGTGGTTGGCAGCAAGATTCCAATACGGAAGGTTATGTCATCCGCAGAGTGACGAACGTCATTTCAAATTCCGTTCTTCAGGTCTCACAGGATTTTCCATTCACCAATACCTCGACCACATTCATGCGGGCTCCGGTTGCGGTCTATGATCAAATGTTCACGGCTCGTATTGATGGATTGAAAACAAGAGTTGCCGTTCTGAAAGATTCGACGGCCAATTCTTCCGCCAGATTTGTCAATAACTCAATTTTGTCGATTGCTGTCACCAATGGCGGAACGGGATATTCAAATAACGATTATGTTACTTTCACCGGATATGAAAATGTTGCCGGAAAGGTTCTGGGCGGATATTCAGCGATTGCCAATCTGACAACAAATGCCACCGGAGGAATCACTTCGGTCTATATGGCAAATGGTGGTGCGGGTTTCGTCAATGCCTCGGCCATTGTCACATCAATTTCAAATTCCTCGGCTCAACCCTCAACTGGAAGTGGCGCGACATTTTCACCAACAATCGGTTCGGTGATTAGATCAGAACAGTATGGTGCCAATAACGGCGTCGGTGGTTACTTCTCAAATTGTCAATTGATCAATCTGGAAGTGGGTGATTTGCTGCCACAACTCGGCGTCAACAATCCAGTGGGAACGGCCTTCGGTACTAAACAGCGATTGCCATATTATGTGGTTTCCGATGCCGCGACTTCTCTGGGCAAGACCTATTACTGTGATGCGGATGATGCATGGGATTCTTACAATATCAAGAGTGGTGTAACACGACGCTCATATCTCAACAGCAAGAGCCGTGTATTGCCGTCATGGTCCATGGAGCTAGTGACACCTTATGCCAACGGAACGATATCAGGCGGGCTCGGAGGCTCGACGAATGGTAGTTCCATGGGCCTGTATTCCAATGCCTCGGTGCTGACATTCCTGACATCTTCGAATAATGATTTCACCGCCACTAAGGTCGTGGGTTACGACTCCAAGGTCACCTTTACTCATTACATTCTGAATAATGATTATTCCTATGAAAACACCAACTATGGCAATGCATGGGCCAAGGGCATTGAAGTCAAATTCTCGTTGGCAAACAACAGCTATGCAGAAGATTTGTTGGTCTATGCCACGGCTTACCGTCCACCGGGAGCAAATATCGTGGCTTTTGCTCGCCTGTACAACACCAACGATTCGGATGCATTTGACGACAAGGAATGGACAATGCTCCAGCTTCGTTCGGGAGCAAATACCTATTCCAGCCCGGTTGATCTGGGTGATACCTATCAGATGACATGGGGATTGCAACCAGCGCCAAATTCTGCCTTTACTCTGGCGGGTTCTGTCTCAACAACACTATCATCAGCGACCGTGGCAGGCTCAGGAACGACATTCCAAGCCAACCTTGCCGTGGGTGATATGGTGAAAATCTATTCGCCGCTGTTCCCGACAAACTACATGATTGCGACGATCAACTCGATTGCCTCGAATACGTCCCTGACATTGAATAAGCCCGTTTCAAATAACGGCATTGTCGGCACCATGACACTCGATAAGATCGCCTATCCTCATCAGGTTTATAACAACGGCCTGAATTCGAATGTCGCTCAGTATTACAATCTCTCTGGAGTTGAGTTTAATACCTTCAATGTCATTCAACTGAAATTCGTTCTGTTGTCCGGCAATACCGTGATTGTCCCAATGATCGATGATATCCAAGCCTTGGCGGTCTCGGCCTAATGTTAGGGTTTGTAGATTTTCTTCATGAGAATGATTCTCCCTTTTCCAAGGAAAATCATCCGCATCATGATCTATGGAAACATGCAGTTCCGGCAATACAGAATATCAATAACGGAAAGGTAATTGCTGGAAAGCGGGGAAACACTCATGAGGATTTGTTGAGAAAGATTCATTCAGATATCGACAAGGCTTTGGACACTCACGACACCGGTTACTATCATACCAAGACGAAAAAGTTTCATCCAAAGACGGAGAATGATATGGATTCAACTGATCTGATGACAAATATTCAGAGAACAAAATATATGATGGGAAGAAATTAAATTGTTTTGGGTGTTTTTCATTACTCCACCGGCATTGAGCACCATGACGTTCTGGTTACTATTGCTTGCCTACTATCTGATTCCTCCGCTCTTTAGCTTGTGGTATGCCCCGGAGGTTTTTGAATGTCATGGATCAAAGGCATTGTTTGTCATTCTCTGGTTTCTGGCATGGCCTGCAATGATTTTTTACTTGAAGAGATGGTGAGTCGTGAAGTCGTTTTCCGAGTTTCATAACAGCAGAAACAATAGATTTGCTTGGGGTGACGATGACCTTGAGCATCACGACTCTGTTATCAAAGAAGATTTGTTAGTTGAGAAGGTCGAAAAAAAAATTCCGCCAGAAATCAATCAATTCTCTCAACATAAGCTGGATAGAAAGCATGTCACGGCTCTCAAGTCATACAAAGATAAATCAGATATCAACGAACCTCTGAGAAAGAACAAAGGTTTGTATTCGGATGAACATCAGCATGTCAAATACATGGATCATGTCACTTCATTCAAGTTGAAAGAACCTTTGACAGTCTATCGTGGTGCTTATGGACATCATTCCGCAAGTGCAAAAAAATTCAAACAGAAAGGCCATGAATTTACCGATCACGGTTTTACCTCAACTTCATTGAAGAAAGAAGTAGCTCGTACTTTTTCTTCAAGGGGAAAGAAATCACATATCTTCGCAATTCATTTGAAACCGGGTGATAAGGGATATCATCTGGACCGACATAAAAATTACCATGAGAAAGAACATGAAGTCCTCTTGCATAGAGGAACGAGATTCAAGGTAACTCATCATTCTGAGGATGATAAAAACCACATTACCCATTTGTCGGTTGTTTCTCAGGAAGCTAGGCCATTGAAACAAAGAAATAGTTGGTGGTGACATGAAATCGTTTTCTCAATTCAACAAGAGCAATAAATTTTGTTGGGGTGACGGTGATATCGAGCATCATTCCTCGAACCTGAAAGAGGAAGCGCCGCAGAATTTCAATCTTCATATTCATGACGATCATGATCCGGCTGTCTCTCAATTCAAGAAACATGGCGAATCACTTTCCAAAGAAACTCTCGGCCATGTCAGAAAGTACAAGATCAATTCCGATGTTGTGAACAAAGCCCTTCGCAACGATAGAGTTTTGTCAAAAATCCATCATGTCGGCTCGTTGGCTTCAAAACCCATGGTGGATCATCTCGACAAGGCAACTGATAACAAACTGACTCATCCCCTGACGGTTTATCGTGGAGGACAAGGAAAGAATGGCCCCGGATCGAAAACCATGAAAAAGGTCGGTCATGAATTCACCGATCATGGCTTTACTTCGACAACCTTGGATCATACGGTAGCTCATGATTTTTCAGGAACCAAACACATTTTCGCAATCCATCTGAAACCGGGTGACAAGGCTCATCATGTCGATATGCATGAGAATTCCAACAATCATGAACACGAAGTCCTCTTGCACAGAGGAACACGATTCCGAGTTACCGGCCACACCAAACATAATGACGGTACATCTCATGTCACTCACTTGGAAGTGGTGCATCAACAACCTCGTGAAGTGAAGACCAAATGAAGAATAATTTCCAGAAAACCAATATTGATGGATTCGTCAAAGACATGAAAACGAATGCCATTCTAAATACTGAGACTGGTGAATTTCATGCAATCCGTCTACAGCGCCAGAAGAAACAAGAACAAGAACAAATCAAATTAAGGCTCTCTGGTCTGGAACAGGATGTTGCAGATATCAAGGAAAGCCTCGGAAAGATTTTAGAGGCTTTGACTAAGTGACAACTTCATTACCTGAAATCAATACCGCACCGGCTCAAGATACCTTTCAAGTCTTGGTTGACAAGACCAATGCCATTATTGAGGAAATGGCAAACAGCGTCGTCACTGCCGATCAATCATCAAATGGTTCGGTGACGAGCGGTAATGTTTTCGTTCAAGGTATTGTCGGTGCCAACACAATCAGAGTATCTGATGGTTTAGGTGGCGGCAATGTTCAAAGCCTTGGCGATCTGAATATCACCACAAATGTCGTGATGGCAAATTCGACCAAACTGGTTTTGGGTCCATTCTCTTTTGATGGTAATTCAAACATTCTGTCGGTCGGATCGAATCTCGTTTTCTCCACCAATACAATCTCTGTTGGGCAGGGCACTACAAATCTGGTAGTGAATAACTCGACAATCTCACTGTCAAACAATCTGATTCTGACAAAGAGTTCGTTGACGATCATTGCCAACTCGACCGTGAATGCCACGGCCAACGGCACGGATTTACAAATCCAGAATGGCACTTTCGTCAATGTGAATGCCAATAGCGTCACATCCAATAACGGAAGCATTGTTACCTTCGGCGCGAATAACTTAAATGCCAATGCCGCCAATTTCGTTTCATCGAATGTCAATGCGCTGACTGTCAATACCGTAACCGGCAAGACGCTGTCCTTTGTCAACGTCTCGGCCAATGTGGTTTCAGCCAATTACTTCTCTGGAACAGGTTTGCTGTTCAATGTCCTGACCGTGAATACAATCACGGCCAACACCATGACCGCGAACTATACGATTGGTGCAAATAATATTCAAACCAGTTATGGCGCGATTACCTATTTTACATCGTATTCAGCCAATATCTCGTTTGCCACCATTGCAAACCTGAATGTTCCGAGCATGGGAGCGGGCAATGTTTCCATCACCGGTACTTTGACCGGAAACGGAGCAAATCTTGCAGGTGTTCTCAAGACGGTAAACAACCTGTCGGATATTACCAACTCTGTCATGGCGCGACAAAATCTTGGTTTGGGATCGATGGCTGTGCAATCTGCGTCATCCTATCAACCCGCCATCGGATACACTCCGGTTAACAAGGCTGGTGATACAATCACGGGTGCCTTGACTGTCAACGGACAACTGACAACTCAATCCGATCCATATTTTATTTCCGGTCAGCAATGGGTGTATGGATATGGCGGAAACAACGGCGCTGGAATTATTCGATTTGGTTCTTCCGGTTCTTATTATCTGTATTGGAATGGATCGAGCTACACATTCAACGGCGCTCATGTCAATAGTGCTGCCGGAAGATTGTGGGGAACTGGTGATTTCGATTATCCAATCACAGCAATGCGAATGGCTTATGCTGGCGATGTAAGCATCGGTGCTGGTTCTGAAACCCGCGACTATTGGGGCGGAACTGTTGTGACAGGTTATTATTATTCGTATATTACGGTCGTGACCGGCGTTGCTGGCGGTACGTCTTCGGTGAGTTCGTATACTACTGCATCTGCTGTTGCTGATGTTCTTCTTCAAGGTGGCGGCGCTTATTCTGCATACAGTCTATCAAAGACATTTGGCACATATGTTACTGGCGTCGGCATTTCCAGTTCTGGAGCATATGCATCCAGCACAGCCAATGTTCCTTATCCGGCAATCGAAAGACGTCGTTACTTGCAAGCTTATCGAAACAATGTTGGATGGTATACAGTAGGATACTCATGATGCAAATTAAGAATCACGGTGATTGGACTCCCTATAAACCAAATCCGTTTCCAAAAGAAGCACCGCCGAATGCTTTGTTCTGTTCAAATCAAAGTGGAGTGGATTGGTACGATTATTCCAGAAAGACATTCACCGATCCTAACTCGATCAAGATGACTGTCATGATGGGAAATAATGGAGACGGAATCGTCATGGCCGCGAACAAGGATGTATCGTTCCTGTTTCCACAGAACCTTTCTGTCATTGAAGTGTTTGGATTGCAAAGCACCGATCCACAGAAAGATTTTGGTCGGAAGATTTATCACTCAGCCAATGGATCATTCTCGGATGATCCGGCACCGCCAATTCCATTGCCGCAGAATAAGATGGTCGCACCTGAAATAATCACATTCACACCGCCTCCGATAGAACCACAAAAAACAATTGTGATGAATCTGGAAGGGAACAATCAAAGCAACGTGAATATTGTGAAGTTCTAGGGATCAAGCCACCAATTCAGCAATCCGAAAAACGTCACAAGGGTAAGGGACGTTCCGAATGCTTGAAATGAAACGATATAACCCGGCGTCCAGATCATCCATATAGCAGAGCCGATAGTCGCGAAGATCGACAAGAATAACAACAACCTAATTGTGTTGAGAATCGCATTGTAGATTTTGATTTTCTTTTCAGACGTCATTTGAAGTTATCCCACAGTAACGATAAGAATCCAAACAAGGCAATTAGAATGCCGCTGGAGAAGAACACTTTCGCGGTGGTTATCAAGTTTGGTGTTGCGACAATCATCCAAATCATACTGCCTGTCATGGTAGTAATGAAAAATATGATTAGAGAGTTAAAGATATTCTGAATTGTCTTTTTCACTTACAACCTCATCGAATTCTTTTCTGTATTTGGCGATGAATGAAGTGGGTATACCCGCATCATTCAATCTTTTGATTCTTTTTTCAATCAACAAATCCAAACACTCTTTGGCGACCTTCCGACTGATCGTACCGTCCTTCACCTTCGAAATTAGATCAATCTTGTAAGTGATCTGCCAATATCCTTTTAAGTCTTTACCGTCCCACGGTTTCGCCAGAATCATTTTTTCTTTCTTGGAATTGTAATAACACGTCTTTGTTCATATGCATTTCTTTTCGAGCGATCTTGATCAGCGCCGTGAGTCTCACATCAGCTTCTTCAATGCTCTTTGATTGCAATAAACAAGTTGATGCCAGAACGGAAATAGCCGCCATGGATACATCAATAAGATTGTGCCCGATTGAAGCATTCATCAAAGCAACAGTAGCAGGGTGTTGCATGGCGTCTTCCATACCGTCTTGAATATCAGCGGACATTTGTTTCTTCCTTCTTGAGTTGTTCTCTGTAGTTTTCGATTAACTTGAGCATGTTGTCTTTGCCGACCGGATTCATTGAATGAACGGTAACACTCAATCTGTTGAAGAATTTTCTACCGCTACTGGAAACATTGCCAGTTTGAACAGTAGACGGCCAGACTTGTATATCATAATCAACCATTCGCTTGACGAAATCATAACCGGTTGGTTGATTATCACCAAGGTCATGATCAAGTGACATTTCCCAATTCACATCAAACCAGTCATGAGACAAAATGATTTGATAAGCATCTTCTGCATTCCGACAAACAAATATCATGTCATACAAAGCATATTGTTTGTAGCTGTCGGGAACACGAATATCATCAAGATATAGAAAATATCTTTTCATGACAATTTTCTATCAAGTTGAGAACAATTGCCCTCATTCAACATGATTTCTTTTTTGGCGAGTTCGCAAATCTGTTCGATCTTTTCGACCGCTACATGAACGTCGCGACCAGATTTGAGATAGACGCTCTGACACAGAACGGACAATGATGCTGCAATGACATCGACAAGAGGATGGCCTTGAGCAGCATCCATCATTGCAGAAGTAAGAGGATCATCCTCGGCATACATTCTATCATCATCGAGCATTGTGTTTCCTTTTCAATTCTTCGAATCGACGTCTATCATCTTCCGAGACAGGTCGCGATGATAATCGCTGAATCCTCGCGGTTATCCGTTTGAAAAATTTTGCTAATTCTTTCTTGGTCATTCGACTCTATGAAGATTCTTGCAGCGCCAATTATAGGATGCCGCGCCTTCACCTTCTGGCAATACCTCAATGATTTCATGAGCGGCCTTGACACAAGTATTCTGTGACTCGAATCTCTCGATAATCACGGAGTTTGTGCCAGCGATCACGAAATGAAAAACCAATAACCAACTCATTTCGATTCCTTTTTAGTCAGACATTGATCGAATGGCAGGAAGTAGAAATCGTTTCCCATCTTCTCATGACACTCGCATTCGTACTTTGAATCCTCACCATACTTCTTATTGCAAACTTGTTTTTCTTGAGTCATGTTGTATCTCCCAACATCTCATTCAGCTTGTCTCGGAGTTCTAGCATTTCGCCTTTCTCCAAGAAACAACCGGCGAATGTGTTGTACCCATTCTTGAGCAGGATATCGACACCTTCACGATATGGCTCACCACGATTGGTTCTGTAGATGACGAGACGGTCGCCTTCCTCACCATAGAATTCAAACAAACCAATGTCTTTAAGTCTTCGCATCATCATACCCATCCATATTCTTTGGCGGTATTGGTCAAAATTGCTCGCAGTTGTGGCTCAATCTTGAAGCGTTCGAACGAACTCTCTAGATTGAGTGTAGCACCCTTGTTACGCATGGAAGATGCCTTCCAATCAGCTAACATTGTCCATCGGCTCTTGTCTCACTATTTGGAACAGGAGCAGTTTCAGAGTTAGTCGGTTCTTCTCCGCTAACGGTGCATCTTGTCATTTCATTTCTCCATCAAAACTTTTCTGATTTCTTCATAGATTTCAGAATTGCCGATTTCGTGTCGTTGTTCTGGAGTCAAGTCTTTCCATTCCTTCATGACAGGATCGGGCTTCCAAGTTGATTTCGAACTTGGACAAGGTTTGGATAGCTCGCCCCATGTTCCTAACCCGTCCGTCGCTCCACAATTGATGCAAACTTCATCATAGAGCGAAGAATCAGAAAAGCGAGTGACATGTGAAGGATGACAAGACATATTTTATACCTTTGGAATTCAAAATGGCGCTCCGGGGAGGACTCGAACCCCCATACTCCAATTACAGTTTTAACGACCGCTTAGAAGGCGGGACTGATACCGGAGCAAACCATTTTATCTCCTACGCAGCCTTTGTAATTTCAGATTTTATTTTCGGCGAAAGTGCTTGATACACCTTTTGGATGGCGTCATTCTCAATTGTCACTCGCCACTTGGACATTACTTCATTTCCTGTTTGTTTCGTTCAACGAAGAACTGATGAGCAGCGAAGGCGAGACAAGGAACAAGTATGATTGCTCCCACGACGATTGCGTATGTCATTCCAAAGGCTCCAGCATTGAGGCTGGGAAAACATGGACAAACTCGCCATATCCACCCTCGACTCTCATAGCGACGTTGTACAGAATGTAAGGACCACCTATAGCACCTAAATCTTCTGTCATGCCAACAATCCGTCCCGGTCCACCATAACGGCCACCGATTTTCTGCACCTTGTCACCGACTTTATATTTCGTTGTCATTCTTTCCTCGTTAGGTCTGGATTGTCCCAAAACACCGAATCAGCGCCGCCATGTCCATTCTGACAGGTTACGCCGCTGGGCGTGTCATACTGTTCTTCACCACATACACTGCATTTTGTTCCAGTGTAATCCAACTCTTCCTCTGGATTTTCCAGCAAACCGTTGAATTCGACATCACTTGGTCGCAGAGCACACCAAACCTTCGGACCTTTGGGTGATCGAACACAGCCCCATGTTATGTCGCAATCCGTACAATGAAAGACCGCACCGATTTCCTGATCTTTTGCGATGCAAGGGTATTGAGCACCACACGAACAAGCCCAAATATGATTAATCATCTTCGTTCTTTTCACAACAGAGTAAACCGAAATACCAAGTTACTTTGTTCTTGCTACTGAAGCCATACCATTTTTTGATTGTGAGATTTTGGATTAGAGGTTTCTTACTGACAACAGTAGGAGTGAAAATTTTTGTCATCGTGATGATTTTGGTATCATAAGTGCGAAGTTGCATTTCGAATTTTGGTCGGCCCCAATGCAGTTTGGGAAACCAAAGAAACAACAAAGCAACGGCAAGACCAATTGCCAGAGCACACAATACAATAAAGCAAAGCATGATGACGATAAATCCGACAGCGTATATCGTGGTTTCATACATCATTTGGCAACACCGGCATTCTTTTCAATCGCCGTTCCTTGCGTTCTTCTGGTGTTAGATTATCGTAACCATCATAACCATTATAACCATCTTTTACAACACTTTCCACTAGTGATATGGGAATGATGTCTCTCGACGGCCACGGTGAAAACATACAACCTTCTGGCGGTTGAGGCATTGGTTTCAGCTTGCGCGGCTTCCGCAACAAATATCGTCGGTAGATGTGATCTTTCATAAAAAAACTCCCGCTTAGGAGTTTGTAGCTCACTAAGCGGGAGTTTGCAATTGATTGCTTTTACTTGGGTTGGATTTTATTCTTTACCCAATCGACTGCGACCTTGACAAATTCCGGTTGTGGAAACTGCCAACCAATCACAGCACCAATAGCAAATCCTAGAACGAAAGACATTACTTCCCCTTTTTGAGTGAACGAATTGCTGCACAGAAAGCATTCGTATTTGCGTTGTCTGGATAAGAATCAGAAAGCATCTGTGCTACTTCCTCGATGATTTCATCACGATGCTCGTCAAGAATTGCTTGAAGTTCCTCTACTACAGATTCAGGAATATCAATACATTCTCCAGTTGCCCGACACTTACCGTTTTCACATGTCGTCGGGTTACATTTTCTCTCTATTTTCAAATCCTATCCCCATAAGGTAATTAGCATTAAGACAACGCTAATCAGACAGCCGATTGTAACATAAACATATTTGTCGCTCGGCGCTGGTATGATTGGATTTGGTTCGCGAATGACTCTCGGAACACGATGCTCATCGAGAAATGCGATATCGGAAAGCGACGTTTTCTTTTCGGTGGTCCAATCGGTGGCCGCTAAATCTTCGGCGGAAGGCATGTAGATTCCGCTGGACGTTCCAAAGCCAACGAGTTCTTCGGAATAATCAGCACCGATAACGCCGGAATACCAACCCTGATAGTAACCAGAACGACTATAATCGGTGTAGACATGCCAAACATTGAGCACACCTTCTTCGATTTCAATCGGCCAATGTGGTCTGCGGACCTTCTCGCCAATCTCGATATTCATTTGTGCCCAATTCCAGTCCATATCACGTCCTGATATAATCTCGGGTCATTCCTACCGCAAGAAACAAAAGAATTGACAAAGTGATTGCATCAACCCAACCAAATCCTTGTGTGTATACAAGATATGTATATGCGAAGACGCAACACCATTCAGTGACTACCAGAAACAAAAGCATTGTTCTTCCTGAGTCTTTTGATTTGCAAAGCTGAGAATGCTGCAAAAGCTACGGCAATCACAAAACAAAACATTATAACATAAGAATCTGGATTGTAGTACAACAAAGTACCTTCCAGCGCGACACAAGATAGTTGAATGGCAAAAAGGAACCACAAGAGTTGCTTCATTTAACGATCCTCTGAATCGGCGTTGGGGAAACAAACTGTGAAACCAGCGAACGGGCCAGCATCCATTTTGTCACCCATTTCTTCGTATGTCGCGGTATCGACCTGTAACAGATTTTCATTGATCGGAGTACAGATGAAATTCGTGTCATTCACGATCACAACATGAAACATCAGATTGTTGATGTTCTCTATGCCAGAATCCGCAATCTCACCGCGAACTTGTTCTTCCACGACCGACAAACCACCGCACTTGACAGCGAATGCCTTAGCGAGGTCTGTCCACTTGATTTCGTATTTCTTCATGGAGCACTTCCTCTAAGGCACCTTTCTCATTATGAGTTTTCGGATTTCGTTCTGGACTTGCTCAAGTGTCACTTCCCGATCTTCACCGGGAAAAATGCGGACTTCGTGTCCATCTACATTAACCGGAGGCATAACCCAGCCATCAATTCGACCTTGCTGGATCAATTCGTGGATTCTATCCCAAGCACCGTCGCCTTGAATAGAATCCACGTATTCTCTCATCTTCATGTCGGCTCTCGTTTCTTCGCCTTGTATGGCAGGATAACATCATCCTTACCCATTGGGCCGGTAAATCGCCATGAGTTATCATTGACCACGATGCGATCATACCCGTTGTTTCTCATATTTGACAACAAAATCACTTCCTTGGGATCGTTGCGGGCCTCGACTTCTTCCAAGGTCTCGATCCTGCCACCAAGCCAATAGAAATTACTTGATTTGGTTTCCTTGGAATCCAGACTCGTTCCGTCGTTCTCGCGAGTGCTGAAACGAAATCCATATGGAGTTGCTGAATATCGTTCGGTGATTTCATCCGCGATGTACATCGCAAGATCGGTATCCCACGACTCGATTTCTTTCGTGGTCTGCTCACTAACGAAAGTGCCGGGGCTGTAGAAGGTCACGAAATGCTTGGTAATCATTGTTCCAATGCCTCCAATGGTTGTGAAGCTTCGTCGGCAACCGCAGCCGATAACCCCAATACTTTTCGCCTGACTTCGTCATCAGGAGACAGCTTTGCGACATTGCCAATCAATATTCCGAGTGCAATCAGCAAAGCAAGATTGTTCGATGGTGGCATGATCTTGATGAGTGCTTCTGCAATCTCCATGCCTTTATCGTAATGCTTTTCGATTTCTTCCTTGGTAAAACTCATTGCACGGTCCTATTCTTTTCCATCTCACGAAATTGCTTGAGAAAGTTTCGAGCGAAAGCAAGCACGTAATCAAAACCGGCTTCTTCGACTCTTTCGTTCTTTGACTTGGATATAGCTTTTGCTAACAGCATTGCTATCACCAGCAGAACGACGCCATTTTGTTTCTTACGGAAGATATTGAGATGAATATCATCAGCAATGGCTTGTGCCTGTTTGAAATCGTTGGGCAACCCATCTTTGAAATATTCGTCCATTGTTTTCATTGCTTCACTCCAGCGGAAAATAATCTTCGATCATGGGAACGGTCTGCGGAATCAATTTGATATCTTCGTCGCACAGATGGCATTTGAACCATCCCCGTTCATTCTCTCTCAGATAAAGAGCGCGTAGTTTCTTCGGACTCAATGCCTGATAAGATTTTCCTCTTGGGTCAGTGATATCCCCAAGGTTTGTCAAATCAAATTCGGAAACACGAATGACGCTGTACATGGTCCGCTTGTCGTCATCTTCAGGGATCGCCATAGCCAAATAATTCTGGCCTGTCGCTTCATCCTTCAGAGTGCAAAGCATGGGCTCATCATAGTAGAGCAGCGTATCAACGAATTTGATCATGGGAATTCTCTATAGAAAAGCCCGCCGTTGGCACTTGAGGGATACAACGGCGGGCTATCGACTCACAACGGAGGACCAAAAGGTGAGTCGAATTCTACTTTGCTACACCATTTCCTTGAGATTTGCCACCGGTTGTTTTGGAGATTGCGGCAGCAGTGAGGGTATCCACAATCCTGCCACCGGTTGGCGTCTGCATGAAGGCTTCTACAGCCGCACCGACCGTTGTTCCACCGGCTGGGGTAAACAGGTCCATGGCCGATTTCAAGCCGCTGGTGGCGTTCCCTGTATTGGCAATGACCTTGACGTCGGCCTTTTCCAGTGCCGCCGCTTGCTCGATGCCAACCTTCTCGTCTTTCTCGATGCTGCGGATCGTGAGCAAGTATTGCTGGTATCCGGCATTTTCACCGATTTCCTTGGCGAGAACGATCTGAGCCTGTACAGGCGCAAGTTGCATGGCTTTCTCGGCTTCGGCCTTGGCGTTACCGGTCAGTTGAATGCCTTCCGCAACTCGCTTGGTCGATTCAAGATCGCCTTCCGCAACGAGAATGGTCTGTTGCTTCTGGCCTTCGGCTTCCACAATGGAAACCTGTTTCTTTTCTTCGGCCTTCACCACCTCGACCGACTTGGTGATTTCAGCGGCGCGAACCTGATTGACTTCCTGTACCGCCATGTTCTTTTCGGCAGTGATTTTCATCTGATCCGCGACCGTTTGCTTGGCCTGCTCTTGTGCCACGGCGGTTGCCTGCTCTTGTGCTGCGGTCTGCACATTCACTTGCCGCAAGGCTTCCTGAGCACGAACATCAACATCTCGCTTGTTGTCGATTTCAGCGGTTTGCGCCATGTTCATGTTCTTCGCAACCTCGACACGACTCTGTGCCTCGACTGCTGATTTCTTCATCGCCATGATGTTCGAAATCACTTTCGATCCTTCGGCATCACGAATATCCATCAGTTCGATATTCTTGACTGAAGTGACACCCCATTGAGTCAATTGCTCGTTCACTTCGCTTGTGAAACGATTACCAAACTCGGCACGGGCTTCCAGAATCATATTGATATCGCTTGATGCCAGAATCGAACGAATGGCACCTTGCAGAATGCCCTTCAACTGATCTTCCAAATCGTTGAATGAAGCAATTCTTTGAGCGGCAATATTCGAATCCGAGATTCGGAAGAAACTGATAATGTCGATCATGAAAGGCAAACGATCTTTATCATATGCCGCATAGTCACGAAGTTCGAGTTTGAACACCGACACCGGCAACTTGATTGTTTGGATACCGATAACAGGCACCCAAGACGGCCATGAATAGTAAGTGTTCTTCGATTGGTCCTTGCCATAGCTGATCGTTGCTCGGCCTGACTGGACGATATGGACGTCGTTGGTTGGCACCACGACACGGAAGCAAACAGGAATCATAACCGCAATAAATGCGATGATTCCCAACGCAATGAGATAACCTGTGTAAGTCATGATTGTAGCAAACATAACAAAACCGTTCCTTTATGGTTTGGTGAAAGCTTGAAGAAGTGATTGCAATCTTTCTGCATCCTCTTTCTTCATTATCCAAGTGTCATAGACACTAATTCCGGCACTGTCGCGTTTGAAGATGTACTTCAAAGCAATCCAACACCGCTTATACCATGGAAGATACTGAGGAAAGACAGCTTCCACGGTTAACTCTGGACCCTCATTCCAATGAGTGAGAGAGAAACGAATGGCATGATCATACGAATTACATGCACAATCAAACCATTCGGTTCTGTCTTTTTTCACAGAGGGATCGCCGTTCTCGTAAAAAATTGCGATCATTGCAGTTTCGTTGACACCTCACGAATAGGAATGATGGTTGCGCCTTCGGGGAGTTTCTCGTCGACCGTATCGCTGTAAGACCCTTCCGCCAGAACCTTCACGTCATCGAGACATTCCATGACCGATTCCAAGGCCACATCTCGACTTAGTTTGTTCAGCCGCTTCGACACGGATTCCGCAACCTCGTATGTCGGAAGATTGATGAATTCCAGAACAGTTCGGATTTCACCGTTCGGCATGGTTCGGATTTCGCAAGCGATGTTGATTTTGCTGTAAACCCGGTTGTTGTCGTTCGGATCGAAATATTGGTCTGACATGTGATTTCCTTATTGGAGCGTCGTTGTTTCACCGGTTTTAATGTCTCTTTGCCGATAAAACTCTCTTACCCTATTAGCGCAGATGGTCAATAGATCATCGAGAAGAGGCGGTGGTTTGCTGTTCTCGCCTTCGTACTTCATGATGTGATCCATTAACTCAAGGATCGTGTGATGCATGAGTACGACTGTTATGACATCGTCATCTACGGCTCGTGATAGAGTGTTTTTAATGATAGTTTCGATTTCTTTCATGATAACTCCATTTCGATAGCATTCGAGCACAAACGACTATCGAAATGGAAGTACAATCTAAAGAATTTGGAAACGGCCGTCGTCAAACTCAACGGCGTTGCGAACCCAATATGGGCCGCCCTTGATTCCGCGATAAATCACCACGGCGGTCATTTCTTCAATCGGATGGATTGATACTTGAGCGAAGCCACGACCGATTTCGATGTATTGCGATCCGCGCATAATGTGACGGTGAGTAGGTCGCATTGCTGACATCGCAGCATTTATGGCCTCGCGGGCCTTTGTCATGGCAAGATTGATAGCTGCCTCGCGAGAAGGATCACCAAAACCATGCGAAGCATTGTATGCGGCCTCATCAAAAGCACGAGGATTGATAATCTTAGCCGCTGCCAACACCATGTCATCTGTTACTTGCATTGTCTTACCATTGCTGCATGGTTTGTTTGGACAGACAACCATCGTTGTGAGCAAGAATCAATCGCAGCGTAGCACGAAGTTGATTCTGGATTTCATTCTTCACAAGATCGGGTGGCGGCGTCGGCATTTCATGATCTGGAATCGGAAGGTCTTTCGGCGGATCACTTTCAACGCCAAGATTTTCCACGATCTTGCACAATGCCTCAATGTGTCGATATGCATAGAGACGGCGGGCTCGATAGCAATTCGTTTCTGATAGCCTTGCCTGATATGCACGATCTTCTTTGATTGCTTCGGTGGCAAGATGCTTCATCGTATCGATTGTTTGATGAAGTTGTTCGACGTCCTTTATATTTTCAAATGGCGTTGTGATTATAGCTCGCAAAGCCATTTCTAAAATCGCGCTCATTGCAACATACCTCTGGCCTTGTAGACTTCAGCCTCCATCTCATCCAATTGTTCTTTGGACAAGAGACGGTTATACCATTTTTCTGATGGTAGAAATTCCGGCTCCAAACCCATTATTTCACCACCGGGATTACAACCTCTTCGCCATGCCTCTTTGATTGCTTCCTCGAAAGATTCTGCATGAACAAGACAAGCACCAAGAAACTGTTGACCTTCTGGTTTCTTCGGATCGACAAACGACATGTAGATTGTTTTCATTCGACATCCAATTCAAGTTCGTTGATGTTCATATCGTCAGCATGTTTATAGATTTGTCCCGATGCTTTTTTATCAGCCTCATCTTGTCTAGCCTTGTATGTCTCAGCCTTTTCCAAGGAAGAGAATGCGGCAAGCGGTTCGGAACAGCCGGAAAATTCCGAGATGTAATATGCGACGTAGACCTTAGACATTAACAACCTTCACTTTTCGAAGTTGAACAGAAACGATTTCGTAATCGCCCTTGTGCAATCGCCACAAATTGAAAAGAGTTTCATCCGATATATCGTTGGTCAGATAAGTGTAACCAGCGATTGCCCAAAGATAATTGACAATCGCTCCGATCTTCGAATCGGAAACAGTTTTGGTTGCGACCTGATCACCAATTGCTGCGGCGAATCCTGTAGAGAGTTTGATTGTGTCGCTCATTATAAATCTAAATCCATTCCAATTTGTTCGCAGTGATAACGAACCGTTTTATTGCAACATTCAGCGCCTTTAGTCAAAGACGCTTCGCGAACTTGTCCTGCTCCGAGAATATGTTTGACGGAAAATCCTGAAGCGATGACATAATCAGTTATAATTCTTCGATGGCATTTCCACCAAACGGCTTCAGCACACATATAAGCGGTGGATTTCGAGCGACCGATTTCCAAAAGAGAATCCAGTCCAGTTTTGAATTCCTCACTCATTGCATAATCGGCGTAGTTGTGAAAGCTGCGGTGAGTCCAGAACATATTGATGTGGCTCGGCACATTCTGCCCTTTTCTATGTCCACCAAGAGCAGGCAAATGCTCGTAATCAATACGTTGCGATGCCAAAGCCTCGGCTAATGCATCGGTGTTGTGCTGCGGATAACGCCGTGAATAGGGCACACTTCGGACATCCACTACCATCCGAATTTTCGATTCATTCAATAACGAAATGAAATCTTCGGTGCTGCGGGTTGAATGTCCGATTGTGTAGATTGTCGTCATAGCAAACCAGCCGTGTCCTTATTTTAGCTCCAGATAGATCGCACCAGTTTCCTCCACGACCGGCCACATGTTTCTTTGATCAAGAGAATTATCACCGCCGATTTTTTGCATTTCCCAAATCACTTCCAGCGTATCTTTGCTGGGAAAGCCCATGGCAAACTTGTTCGCGACATCTTCCATGGTGATGATACGCTCTCCATGGTGTTCGGCATACATGGCGGCGACTGCACCGGCATACATAACCACTTCACCGACGCTGCTCGCCACGCCGATAGACAGAAAGGCCATCACCGAATCGGTAGCAACCTGTTTACCGTAATGAAAAACCAGTCTCTTCTTCATGACTTGGAAGGGAAAAGATTTGAGGATTTCCTCGGGGAGCGAATCTTTCAGACGCTCGGCAATAAACATATTCAGAAAAATTTCTGATTGCTGAGTGCTCATCTTTTCGTGTTTGGCGCAGAACATTTCTTCTGCGATCTGATTAACGTGCATAGCGATTCCTTATTAGATCGTTCAATTTCTGTTTGGATGCATTCGAGACATCCACCGGTTTAGTACCAGCAAAGACAACCGCCGCAAGCGATTCGCCATTGTTATAATACAATGTACAAATCATTTTGTAATCTGGATAGAATACGCAACGGTTCTTTTCCGATTTCGGATCGGTCGCGCTGAAGAGGTTCACTCCCCATTCAGGAGTAGAGGTTCCCCTTGGCAGATAAACATGGTCGATCTGCATAAAGGCATTGCCGTCTTCATTCGTTTTCGTTGCCACCGGGCCAGCGAATCCGAATGTGTTGCCCTTGGCAAGGAAACTGATGACAACTCGTTTCTCGCCGTCCTGATTAGTGACGACTGTCATCACATACTTTTCGCATTGAAATCTGCCCTCCACCGGATATTCATAACCGGCTGCTAGACACTTGCCGTTGGCGGCGATCATCTTTTCGACTACCGTATCGGCGCGAACGATGCTCGATATGATAGCTGATCCGACTAAAAAACCGCCGATGAAAATCAGGGCCAACCCCAACCACTTATAGAAATTAAGCGACATCACAATCCTCCAACATCAGAGCAGCGATTTTTTCGTCACTCTGTTTATGACCAACGATTTCGCTGCTGGCGATAATCTTGTTGCATTCCGCCAGACATTCTTCAAAAGTATCATGGTTTGAAGATTCCCCAAGACCACTGAGAACTGATTTCTTCGTGGTGTAGGTCGCCACATAGAAAGGCGCTGCACTAATACCGTCGATATGTGGTTCCATCTTGTTCACGCCAGCAAATACCTCATTGGTATGAGTGTTCACGGCGACGAACATTTCGACCACACAAACCTTGCGGAAAGATTCGGGAATGTTTCCGACTTTCTTCCACACGATTTCTTGCACCTTGGGACCATGATGCTCGACGTCATCCTCACCCCAAGTAAACCGATTGCTGCGATCTTTAGACATTGATTTTCCTTACCACGATGCCTGATAATAAACGGTGCGATATTCGTCGCCCTTGTTCTCGACTCCGTTGAGCCAAGCAAGAGCGGCATTCAGGATTTTCAAATCCCCTTCTTTCTCGCTGCCATCACTGGCACCAAAGAAAAATCCAGTCGTGGGAATGAGTCGATCCTGTTCAACCGCAGCGATAAGTTGCTTCAACTTATCTTCGTCCAGTTCGATTACTTGGCATTCATCCTTGCCATTGGCGAATGTCTTGACGATAAACCCATGAAGGTTCGGATGTTTGCGCCAGTAACCAAGTTCGATTTCCACGCTGTTGACGGTGAAACCATCTTCGACACGCTTCCGGTCCCAAAGATTTTTGCGACCGTTCAAATACATGTCCAAGCCCATAACGAAATCCTCCAGTTAGGAATGAGTGTATCCGTCTTTCTCAATGCCAAGGATCATTCCTTGCCACGGCACCATGAAACAGCCATTCAGGCTGCTATAATAAGCCATGCGGCGGAAAGCCGTATACGAAATCTTCTTGTTACTCACGACAATCGGCCCACGATCATAGACCGATTTCAAAGCCTCGCGCTCGTCCTTGTTCATGAGTCGCATTCTCATTTCTCCGAAATCCCGACGCTTTCTTCCAGCGTCTTCGCCATCTTCGTTGCGGCATTGATAAGCATACGATTGCCTTCAGGAGTGAGAGGAATACCGGAAAGCCGCGTCGTCACGACATACCACTCTTCCAGCGTCAAACCAATCGGAACAATCTTTTGAAGATCAAGATCACTCATTTGCATTTCCATCTTTGGAAGCCGCAGGCTCAGAATATGCACGAAGGGTTTCTTTTCCGGCTGGCGTAAGAAACCAACCGATGTTTTTGTATTCTTGCCAGCGCACTAGCCCTTTTTTCATCAGTCTATCAACGCGAGAATGATTGGAGATTTTGAAATTTTGGTCGGCGTCGATACGGCGCAACAACTCGATATCAATAGGAAATAAATTCATTTTTCTATCCTTCACTTGGTTGTCTTTTTTGATCATTATGCAGCTTCCTTCTCTTCCTCGTCCACCAGCGCCTTGCCGCGAAGGAAATTCGCGGCTTTCTGGGCGGCGGAAACCGTGGTGAAAATCGCCCGCTTGTCGGCCTTCATGACTCCGATCCAATGCCCGAGATAAGCCGCATTGTTATTTTCATAGTTGAAACCAAATTCGGCACAAAGGAAAGCGGCGGTCAGTTCGGCAACCAGTTCCTCCATGGCATAGGCATTGGTATCAAACCGGGTCTTGAAATTGCGATCCAAGCGGCTCTTGTGGCCGGTCCAATGGGCCAATTCGTGGAAGGAAGCGCCGTAGTAACCTTCCTTGGAACGGAACGCCTTGAAGTCGGGAACCGTAATGAAATCCTTGGAAGGAACATAGCAAGGGGAACCCTTGCCCTCGCGGAAGTCCGCGCCGGTTGCCTTGATAAACTCGTCGGCCAAATTCTCGCGCTCGTCCTTGTTCAAGGCCGGAACCGGCTTGCCCTTCACAATGTTTTCAGGGAGATTGTCGCACTGATCGACATTGAAAACCGTATACTGGCGAATCAGCGGAATGCTCTTTTCCTCGCCGGTCTTCTTGTCTTCGATGGTGATGGGAGTGAAGAGATAAATCGGCGTTCCCTTTTCACCCTTGCGGACATTGCCGCCAGCATCCTTGGCTTGCTTGAAGGTGAGGTAACGCGGCTTGGCATAGCCAGCGGCCTGAGACAACCAGTAAACCAGAACGTTGATGCCGGAATAGGGGCGGTTGGTCACGGCATTACAAGGAATGCCATCGCCGGGACGCTCGGACCAATCTTTGTGCCACGGCGTCACGCCAGCTTCCAGAAGGGTCACAATCCGGTCAGTAACTTCTTGGTAAAGGTCGCGCTTCATGTTCAAGTTCCCCGTTCGATCAATGTCAAGATTTTATCATAAAAGGGGAACAAGTCAATAGACACAATCAAAAAAAGAGCCGGAATCCTAAAAAAGATTCCGGCTCTTCCTGAGTTGAGAGCTACCGTCACGTCTGCCGAACGGGGCTTTTTTCAGGGCTATGCACAACTCAATCTGTTAACCTAGCATAAACCTCTTCCAAAGTCCAGCCCAAACCTTAACGAAAGACAATATAACCTTGAACTATGGCGATCTTTTCATCCCAATGTTCGTCATCATATTTGCCTTTCGAATCGACGTTAACGTCGATTCTACCGATTAACATGCCATTGGTTTCTCCAACGACAACATCAATATCGGCTCCAGCATGTTCCCGCGCCTCTTCCAGCAAACGAATAAGTTGATTGATTTTCATGCATCACCTCGATGAATGAGAATGTCCAAAATACCAGAACAGATTTTCAAACTCCGCTCCAGCGAATCCGGGTCTTGATGTTTTTCCGGCTGATGTTCCAGAAACTTGATTTGGTCTTCATGCCAACCCAAGACATTGAAAAGCACGGTGGTTGAGGCGGTCTCGTCAATCTTCACTTCGTATCCCCTTTCAACAATTGTCGATACCTCTGATTCATGCTTTCGCACCATTATATGAATGTTGTCGGGCTGTAAAGCCACCCTGCGTCTGATTTTTATCTAGCTCTTTCGGCCATTTCTTCCATGCCGCCTTGATTGCATCTGGTTGGTGTTTCGCGGCGACATAGCCAAGTTGGCGAGTTGTTCGCTTGCCGTACTTGTTTCGTTCAACCCGAGAAATCACCCACCAGAATTTTTTCATCACACCAACCCAAGGTTACGGGCAACGGTCAGAATGATTGTGTTTTCCGCGCCGACATCCAGTTCGAAATCTTCTGGCATGGCTTGCTTCACACGTTCGGTTGCGCGAGCAATATCACCGACACCAACATGTCTGACATTTTCGAATTGCTTCCTGAGCAACAATTCAACGAAACCAACGAACGCCTTGACATCATCGTGATTCATAATCAGTTCCCTTCAGTATTGAACAGTTGCGAACATGACAGTCGCGGAACGATACGGGCGAAACTCCCACATATCACCATAAACGATTGTCTTTCCACGGACACCCGTCAGACCCATCGCCTTTTTGGCGCGGCGCATGATTGCCCGATCCGACAGGTTAACCGGCAATTCCAAGCTTTCGCGCTTCACCCAGCTATAATTGGCTTCACCGCCGAAAGTGTCGGTATATTCGACATCGATGTGAAATGTGCTCATAAGATCACTTCCAGACACAGGTGCCGACGACATTGCCGTTGGCGTCGTAAATGTTCTTGTGCTTTTCGAAAGTCTTGCCTTCTTCGATATCCATCGCCAGATCGCGAAGAATGCGGACCATTTCCAGCGGATTCTCTTCGAAAGCGGCGTTATTGGTGTCAATCTTCAATACGAATTTAGCCATGTCGTTTCCCTCAGTTGATAGGAAGACTGTAATCGATTCTGATTGTTCTGTCAATGCTTCCGATTGAAAAATTTCGCCGGGTCCAATCCGTTTCCGTTGCACGACCAACACATGACATAACTGCCATGATGCTTGACGCGATAGGCAAACTCAGCATCGTTTTTGGCTAAGGCCAAGGTCTTCTTTTGATCCTTGCCAGTGCCGTTGCAATCGTCGCAATTGTAATTCATGCGATTCCCTCTCACAGGCGGGTTTCAAGGCCGGTAAAGCTGCGGAAGGTCTTGGCAAGAGTGTCGCAGTAAACACCTTCAATCCCGCCAACCTTCTTAAAATCCATGCCGCGAATCTTGGTGAATTCCAAGGTATAATCGTCCATGGCAGTCAACGTGATCTTGAGATGATTGGCTACTCGACAACCCTTGAAGCGGAAAGACAAAGCACCGCGACCATCATTGCTGCTCAGAAAATTGTAAGCGCCGGTCATGGCGATGAATGTGTGACCGCCAAGCTGTTCCAGAATGATCTTGGCTACTTCCTGCGAATTGCTCATGTCGGTTTCCCTCAGTTGATAGGAAGACTATAATCGATTCTGATTGGTTTGTTAACCTTGTGCTATTTTAATAGCGGTCATCGCGGCTTCTGCCGTCTTGAATTCGCGGGCAGTGTTGCGGCGGGTGACAAGTTGTTTGCCATGCAGTGAAGCCGTGAAGGGCTTTGCGCCAGAGCCCCAATAAACAACGCCAGTAAAATTGTCGCCGTTTTCGAAATAATCAAAACCGGACATTTGCGGAATGCCGTTTATCGTGGTTGTCGCCATGTCGTTTCCCTCAGTTGATAAAGGGAAATCTACTCTTTTATCATGAAAGTGTCAAGGGGCTGGACGAAAAAAAGGCCGGATAAACCGGCCTTTAAATTTAAACGATGATCGCTTCCACTAGGTCTTTAGCATCTTTGAGCCCCAAACCAGTGAAACGGCGGACCCATTTGATAGTTTCGATCTTGGATTCGCCATCCACAATACAACGCATGAACAAACCCAAATCACAAGCATCAATTCGGGCTTGGATAACCGGAACCGGAGCGGAAGGTTGTTGGAACAAATGATCGATAATAACGTCAAGCTTTCGATTCATCTCTTCCAAGTAAGACGAATCAACCCCGTCAGGCACTTCCGTTGTGGAAGATTGTCCTGTTTCAAGTGCCTTTTGGATGAAATCAGGAATGTCGTTCATGATTTGCCGCCTCTATCGGAAAGATTTCTTGCACCACCTCGCGATTGTGGAACTTCACCAATCGCATTTTCTTGCCGGATATCACGGCAATTTGTTGAGCCATCGGAATGACAAAACTGTTCAACCGGGCTTCATCAGCGGCGATTAGAGGCACCGTCATGCCGTTCAACGGCGCGGCCACCACACCCTCGCCACCCTCGTCAACCGACAGGACGGCCCAAATCTGGTCGATCTGGGCTAGATAATTCTTGGGATTATGGATCACAGTCATTTCTTCCTCCAAAAATAAACCCTCCGATTTTTTCATCGGAGGGTCTATAGGTAAGCATTGTTGACCTTTACTTGGTCGCGGCCAGCTTCAGAGTCCGATACTCGCCATGGTTGTCGTCATTCTTGCGGTACTCGACGTCGTAGCCCTTGGTATGGGCCAGCCGACCGATGTAATGGCGAGCAGTATTGTCCACGATGCCGAACTTCTTGCAGATTTCCTTGCGCGGAACCCAGCGAAGGTGAGTATATTCCGCAATCAGCCGCAGCTTGGTCTTCTTGGCCTTCTTGGCGGCGACCGGCTTGGCCGACACAGTAGCCTTGGCGCGGGCCTTGACAGCCTTGCGAGCCTTCTTGACCGGCTTAACAGGGGCCGGGGCCGGAACGGTCGTGGTGGTCTCAGTGGCAATGTTTTCCATGACAAAATCCTTAGTTTGTGTGTTGGTTTGGGGTGCATCCCCTCCGAATGGTTTGTTTATAATCCAGACCGTGGAGGATTGCAAGCCCCTCCCACGAGAAAGATGAAAAAATATTGCGATTGGTTATGGAACAAAATTGTTAAATAGGTAATGGCCGTGAAACGATATTACCAAAACCAATCAGAAAAACCGGGTGCCGACGCAGAATATGTCAAATGGTTTCACACCTATTGGCGTCCCGCGATGGGTTGGTCGTATATGATTATCTGTCTTTTCGATTTCATAATAGCTCCAATTCTTCTCGGCATATACTCGTACTATACCGGAACATATCATGCTTGGGAACCGTTAACTATCAAGGGCGGTGGAATTTATCATCTTTCAATGGGAGCTATCGTCGGCGTGTCTGTCTGGACAAGAGGCCGTGAAAAACTCCAATACATGAATGACCGTCCATACATGAATGATCGCCAATATCGCGACGATGATAATTCTTCGGAAGAAAGGAAATAAAAATGGACCTTCCACTCTTTTTTGGTTTCTATCCTATGTTGATGATTGAATGCAGAGACATTCTAAATAACTATGTTGGACTAGGGAGATTCAAAATGGATTGGATTTTCAACAAACTTAAAGGAGACTGACTTTCATTGGTATGTCATCATGCTTTCCAATGAAAGGAGGTGATCCGGTTATCTCGCTCGGATGCTAAATACAACAACAAGAAACGTATTGTCCGAGTGTAAACTACAAGCCTTGGTAATCAAAAGTTACCAAGGCTTTTTTCTTAAAAGGGAGCGAATATGATTCCGCAAAACAGAGCCCAATTCAAAGAATACATTCTGCAAAGTCTCGGCAAAGGCGTCATTCGAATCGAAGTGACCGACCAACAAGTCGATAACCAAGTCGACTGGGCTCTTGCTCGTTTCCAAGATTATCACTTTGATGGATCACGAGAAACCTATTTCAAGTATCAAGTGACACAAGACGATCTGACAAACAAATATATTACGCTGCCGGAAGGCACCATCGGCGCGGTTGAAATTTTTGACATTACCTCGACACTCATGGGCCAAGGAATCTGGAACGTCCAGTATCAATGGATTCTGACAAACATTCCGAATTGGGCAAACCTGAATCTCACTGATTACTGGATGACAATGAGTCACCTTGCTCAGATTCAGGAAGTTCTCGTCGGCAAACAACCAATCCGCTACAACAGATACGAAAACAATAAAATGTATATCGACATGGATTGGCAACGAGTCAACGTCGGTGATTATCTCGTTGTTCGTTTATACCAAGTGATGGACCCTGAAACATATCCAAAGATTTGGTCCGATCAATGGTTGATCCGCTACACGACAGAGTTGGTGAAAAAGCAATGGGGATCGAACCTGAAAAAGTATTCAGGCATTCCCCTGCCAAACAATAATACTCTCAACGGACAACAGATTTACGATGAAGCCGTTGCTGCCTTGAAGGACTTGGATGACGAGTTGATTTCTTCATATTCAATTCCTGTCATGAATATGATTGCTTAATCCGCATCAATTGTAACTTTAGTGGTGGCATCAGACAGAATTTGATACGCAAAACTGATGTCGGTTGGTCGATCTATTATTGGACGAAAATGCTTAGCGTAGAAAGACAGTTCTGAAAAACCATCAACGTATTTCTGTTCTTTGTTTCTGATTTCATATAACCAAAGAGCATCTTTGTCTTTGAAACCTCTTATGGTGTAAACGGTTCCCTTGACTGGATATATTTCATTGGCATTCAGACGACGACCACCACCAACGTCATTGATACAAACGACTTTCTGTCCGATTCTCAACATCATATCACCAACTGTATAATTGTTCGTTGTCTTCTTCCGACCAAGCCTCTTTATAAGCGGCGATTGCTTTGTCGTTGTCTCGTTCTTCGGCAATTGCTTTCTTGATTGCCAAAAGCGCGTTGCCGATGTGGATTGGTCTTTCTTCTACCTCAAAGACGCCATCGCCATTTGGCATACTTTGAAAAACGATTTTTCCATCGTTGTATGGATACTCGGCGCGAAAATGACCATGACGCAATCGCAGATATGCAATCTTGTTGTCGTTTTCGTCGACGACGTCATATTGTTCGGGACATGCACCACAAGTCAAAATCAATTTCAGCTTCATGTCATCACCTATAAACACTGCCGGGTTGACCGGATTCATTGCTGTTTGTGCATTCTAGCCTGTGATCGGATGCTTTCGGACAACGTTTGTTTCCGCATGTCGGGCATACAATCATTATAGTTCGAATTTCTTCTCTTTCTTCAATGCAGCGCCAACAACCACATTTTCCTTCTTTAAGTGATTGAAGCGATTTTTCCTGCAACAAAGAAAGTATATTCACCTTGCGCCTCTACTGACGACTCTTTCAATCATATTCATAATGCTCGTTCTCCAAGCCGTTTCTTTTTCACAAACATAATTTGATTGTCACCACGAATGACATCATCGCTTTCGTATATTCTGAGCCGAAATTTCTTTTCTTGTAGCTCACGACGATCCACCGCATCAAACCAACGACGATATTGCTTCAAGTTAGCAAAACCACAAACATGCATGGAAGAAGGTCTATCTCTTATCCCATCTAGGGATGGAACAGGATGTTTTTCATCACTATGTTTGTAAGACATTTCGCTTAATTTTTCATGGCCTTTGCCTCGGTATGGACCGCCGCCATGATAATCCTCAACACGATATACTTTCATGCATCTGGTCCTTCAACCCAATATGAATGATCGCAATTCGGACATTTGAAATGATAATCTTCGTATCCACCACACGAAGATTCCCACTCTCTCATTCCCATTAAGTGATCGCATTTCGGACAATGGCGATCACTTTCCTTATAATCACTAGTAAAAGTACCGGAAACATTCATGAGTGCTCTTTCACATACTTGAGGACGATAGCGTGTTTTGGATCAGGATTGCCATGTTTGTCCTTCGCCAACGGAAAGCATTTGATGTTACGGAAGCAACCGTTCTTAAACAAACGATAACACCAAATCGAACCGACATGCGAAACGACATTCATTGTGTCTGAGTAGGAATTGAAGATCATTCTACTATCACCGGTTCTTCGTTGGTTTGTATGATCATTCTGGCACCACAAGGTAGCAACGGCTTGTCTGGAGAATATAGAAATTCTCCATCTTTGATTTTCACTCGAAAAGCATAGACAGGTTTCCCATACTTTCCTTTTTGGATTCTAATGGCGGGAAGTTTGGTTCCATTCTTCCTGTTACTCGCAATCGTATTTTTGTTAACATGTAAAAACCACGTCATGAGATAAACTGCCCGCAAGATGCATAGACGTCAGTGCCTACACGGTCGATCATTTTAAATTCTGCATACGGCAAATAAATTCGCATCAAATCAATATTTCGCCTAATGATTTCTGGTGGTGATTCCTTGCTCTTATCATTCGGCGGATTATATCGAATGATATTGATTTTCAGAGGAAGTCTAGATTGATGCAGTGCTTGTGCCATGGAAACCACGTCGCTCTCGGAATCGTTCTGTCCTTCGATGAAAGGAAAATGAACGCGAATCTCACCGCCCATCTGATGATAGTGTTTCAAAACATTTACACAATCATCAAACGGCATGGCATTTGGCAACCAACGACGACGAAATTCAGGATTTATCGAATAAACCGACCAATACAGGCGCGGCATGTATTTGCCTCGGAAAAAACCAAGATCGAATTTGTCGTTTGGGATAATCGAAGAGACAATCGGAACAATAGGGTTTTTCCAATAAAACAATGTATTCGCATATCCCATCAACTGATTCCAATTCAGCGCCAAGACTGGATTGCTTAGTGGTTCGCCTCTCGCCATGAAATTGATGTGCAGTGGTTCACCCAATGTCTTTATTTTATTTTCGAAATGCTGACCACCAACAATCAACTGTTTTTCAAATTCCCAATATTCCAAATTTCGGAACTTGGTTTGGCCGGTCGCTGTCAGCCAACACATCTTGCACAGCTTTTCACAACCGGTCTGAGACGACAGATACAGAATATCCTTGTTACCTCGTCTCACATAACGAGTCTCAACGGCTCCCGGTTCTGGATGCATCGATTCGACATAGTTGACACTTTCGTCCAGAGTCGATTGTAAAACTTTCATAAATACCTCAATGGATGATCAGACGATTTTAAACAAATACAAAGAATTACCGCTCTTTAGGGACCAACCCACCGACAAAGAAATCGATCAGATGTGTCGTTTGTCGTCGGATGAAGAATTGGTGGTTTTGGTAGCATTGGGCGGCCAGTGTTTCAATTTGTTTACCGTCAGTCCTCGACATGGGTTTTACGTCATCGAGCGGATTGAGATCAAGAACAATCCTAAGCAAATAACATCAGGTGTTTGACGGCCACCTCTTATTGAATTGTCCTACTGAAATTTTTCTCTTTGCTTCCTCAGTATGCTTCTTCCCATACATACCGATTTTCTTTTCTTGATGAAGTATGCGATTTTTCTCACCCTGATTTCTTGCTTTAGCTGATAAAGACATTTTTGTTCTCGCATCATCACTCATAACTTTGCCTTTATTACCAGCACCAATTTTGGCTAATGTTTCTGGTGGATGTTTCTTACCAATAAATTGTGCGGCTGCTTTGTACGCGGCTTCTGGATTGTCTTCTCTCCATTTTTTCATTTTTGTTGCCCATGCAGCTTTGCGTTCTGGCGTCCAAGACTTTTTATTGTCTTTTCTTATTTCTTCGATTTCTTTTCCATGAGTGATTCTTTTTTTGTTGTAGTAACGATTCCCCAATTCATGATCTTGGATCATATCCAGCCATCGTCGTTCTTCTAAAAGAAGATTTTTTCGATTCTTTTCAGGCCAATATTTAAGAATGCGACGTTTGAAATCTTGGGGTCTTCTTTTGTACGCTTTGTTCATCCATCGAGAACTACAGACGTAACCATCGTCTATCGATCCGAGATGCGAACCAACATAATAACGGTTATGTTTTCTATCGCGCCAAATATAAACAAAACCAAAATAATCTTCACCATAAACAATCATTTCATCAAACTCCAAAATCGTAAACACTAAATAAGAAGTGATCTTGATTGATCAAGATCGAAAGATTTTCAACACTTATTTATAGGAGTGGGTACAATTAGTAAATCAGACACCTTCGAAAACGACTTGCTGAAACTGATTTTTAACGGAACAGCAATTGCGAACATGGCCGATAATGCTGGCACTACTCCGCTCACAAATCTGTATGTTGCCTTGCATACTGCCGATCCCGGCGAGACCGGAAACCAGACAACTTCTGAAGCGACATATACCAGCTATGCTCGCGTAGCAGTCGCCAGAACATCAGGTGGATGGACGGTGACGAATAACTCGGTTTCGCCCACGGCGAATATCGATTTTCCTGCGGCTACTGGCGGCACGAATACAATCACACACTGGTCTGTTGGTACAGCCAACACATCAACCGGAAAGATTCTTTATTCCGGCACTGTCACTCCGAATATTTCCGTGTCAACTGGTGTTACACCTCGTCTGACTACGTCTTCGACAATCACTGAAGACTAATCTAAATATATCGGACTTCAATAACAATAAGAGCCCGGAAGTCGATAAAGACTTCCGGGCTTTTTGTTTAGGGGTAAAATGCAATTTATTAGTTCCGCCACCGGCACAACAACTGCAACAATCACTAATTCTATTGGTGATTTGATCATTATATTTGCGTTTAGAAGTAGCAGCACTACTGCGCCGACCCTTCCTGCTGGTTTTACCAACATCAATTCTAGTATTGGTGCCAATCCTTCTTATAGAATTGGTTATAGAGTAGCAACTGCTGTCAATCAGTCTTCTGGTACTTGGACAGGCGCTACGAATTTAATTGCTCATGTTTATCGAGCAGACTCCAACTCTAAAATCTCAATAGGTTCAGGAAATTTTTCTTCTTCGAGCGGTACGACAATCACCTACCCCGGAATAGGTGCTCTAGTAACAAATGGTACTTCTTGGGTTGTCGGTTTTGTTGGTCATCGAAGTACAAACACGACTATAGAAACACCACCCACAGGAATGATTAATCGAAGTGATATTGTAGGTTCGTGTGAAATAGCCGGTCATGATACTAATGGCGGAGTGTCCTCTTGGACTGCACGAAACGTTACAGTAACTGGCACCGCCGCATCTTGGATTTCATATGTAGTAGAAATAAAAGAAGCTCCAATCAGTTCTGGTGTCGGTTCTTCATCTGCAAGAACTTCATATTATGACAATTCTAACAGTACGACTTCAAGCAATGTTAGCGAATGGTCGTCTGTAGCTTCATCTAAAGATGGGATGAGAATATTCGCCACGAATAACGAAAGTGCTTATTTTATTAGATCACTTGATGGTGGACAAACTTGGACAGAATCGACACTGAGCCTAAGTGGTTCTGATGCCAAAATTTATTGTATTACATCAAATGCAAGCGGATCACGTTTGTTCATCGTTGCCGCTACTACAGGCGATGCGACAGTGCATGTGTATATGTCTGTTGATCAAGGAACGACATGGACTTTGCAAGCAACAAATAACAATCTTGTTCATGCATCTGCCATCGTGTCTTCTACATATGCTAATAATTTGTGTGTTTCAGTTTATGGCGGATACATTTATACTTCCACTGATTACGGAGTTACTTGGATTCAACAAACGGGAAGTGGTTCAAGGAATTGGATCATAAATTGTTTGGCAATGTCAGATGATGGATCGAAAATAATCGCCGCCCCCGACAACACTGGAATGTATCTTTATATTTCAACTGACTATGGAGTTACTTGGACACAGAAAACAGGAGCAGGAAGTCATTATTGGACAAGTTTGTCTATGTCTGGTGATGGTTCAAAAATATTAGCAGTCAATTGGGATGGTGCTGATCACGCTTATATTTCTACAAATTCAGGTTCTACATGGACTTCTGTTGATGTGAATACGACCGGAAATAACTTAATCAGTTGTTGTGTTTCTTCAGACGGTTCGAAACTTTTAGCAATTGATCAATTAACAAGTCAAACCTATTTCTCTCTGGATAATGGGACCACTTGGACAACCATTAACAGCGACAATACTCTTGTTAATTCGTTTGCAGGACTTAGTTCCAATGAAAATGGTTCAAGAGTCTATCAAGTATCGCCATCGAAAAATTATGTGAAGATGTTTAATTTCATAAACATTGGAGCATATAGCATTGCTCAACACCCATTCGGTTGGGATTTATCTTCAAATGATTTCATCATTCCATTCTATAATCAAAAAAATTCAACGAGCAAATAATGGCAAATACAGTTTTAGGATATCTTGCGCGCAATAATGCAAAGAGATATTTTGAAGTAACAATCAACGACAATCTGAATGCATCAAATACTTGTGTGGGTATTGCTGACGCCGCAAACACTGATAATTTCTTCGTGTTAAATCAGAACGGAAATGTTTATCCAACTGGAAGCGGTCCTTCCTTCACTACAAGCAATACGATTACTATCGCTGTAGATTTTACATCTAACAAAATATATTTTGGAAAAGACGCAACACCAAATACCGCTGCAACTGGAATTTCAATCACAGCAAATAAAAGCTACGTTCCTGTAATTATAACTGATTCTAGCGGTGTCGATGTAACTTTGAATGAAGGTGATTGATGGCGTTTAAATATACACCACCTACTGGATATGTCGGATGGAATGAAGTCGGCGTAACCTACGTTTCTGGCGCGGGATCGTCTGTCGGTGTTTCATCTGCAAATGGTGTTGGTCGTTCATTCGACGCAAAAATTGTTTCTGCAACAGGAACATCATCTGTTTCTGGTGTTGGAATATCAACATTCAGTGCAGATAGTATTGCAAATGGTGTTGCTGTTGCTTCTGGCGTTGGTAATGGTATATTTTCTGGTGTTGGTCAGACAAGCGGCGTATCCTCTGTAAGTGGTGACGGAAAATCAACAGCAAGTTCTGTTGGTTCGATTACTGCAACATCTACATCAACTGCTGTTTCAGGAAGCGGCATTCCCGGCATAGCCACTGGTACTTCTACTGTTACAGGTATTGCTACTGCCATCAATTCAGTCATCGGTGCGAGTGTTGGTACTTCGACGGCTGCTGCTATTGCTCAATGGTTTGTAAATCTTGTTGCTGCATCTTCTGGTTTGTCTGTTGTCTCTGGTGTTGGCAGAAGTACATTTACGACCTCTGGTTCGATTTCTGCCACTTCCACGGTCTCTGCTCTTGGTGAAGAAATTCATGCTCTTGTAGCTTCATCTACAGGAAATTCTCAAGTAACAGGTATCGGAAAATCCATTTATGCAGCAAGCGGTGCTGTAAACGGTCTTGCTACTGTTTCTGCTATTGGTGAGATAATCACACCAACCATCGCGGAAGCTATCGGCACAACCACCATGGACGCCTTTGGTGGTGCAGCGAGTAGTTCTCTTTTCATTGTAGAAGGCAAATCCATTGTTCTCGGTGTTGGCGAAAGCACCACGTCTGCAACCGGAACGATTTCCGCAACAAGCACTGCTCTAGGAAGATCAATTTCTTCCGCAATAGGACAAAGCGATTCTGTTTCTGCGGTAGATGGTCATATATTGGCGATTGTTCGTGCGCTTGCAGAATCGTCATCAGTTTCCAATGTAATTGCGATTGGAAATTCTACATTTGCTTCTATTGCAGAATCAACATCAATTTCCAATGCAATTGCATCTGGAAGTTCTACATTTGCTTCTGTCGCAGAATCGTCATCAATATCAAGCGCAGCGGCTTCGAGTCGATCAACTGCCGCCTCTGTTGCAGAATCATCATCAGTTTCCAATGTAACTGCGATTGGAAATTCTACATTTGCTTCTATTGCTGAATCTAAAGGCAATTCTTCTGTTTCTGGTATCAACGGTTCTGCATTTACTGCAAAAGCGTCTGGGGTTTCTACTGTTTCTGGTATTGGTGAAACCATAATCGCTGCCACTGCCTCTTCTGAAGGAACGTCAATCAACGAAGCAATTATTACAGTCTTGTTCCCAACGATTGGAACGATTACAGCACAAGCATTAGCTCAAGGTGTTGGTAAAGGTTTCGATCTTTCTTCTGGTGTCGGTGTTGCTTATGGCACATCGATTGCGGTGGCAACAACACAAGTAAGCAAGCCTAGAGTCGTTTCAATGAAAACGAAGTTGAGTACACCTATTTGCGAAACTAGATTGTCAATCCCTTATACAAACACCAAAATGATGGTTTCTCGACCTCGTTGCGAAACGATTGTGTCTGTTCCTTATACAAAGACCAGTACGAAAATTTCCAGAACAGAAATGTTCATCGAATAAATAAAGAAAAAAGGGAAATCGATGCTCGTCAAAAATGTCATTCGTGGATCGTATGTTCAATTTGCATCGAATTTCTATGATGCGAATAATGCCCTCGTAACTCCAGAAGAACCAGTTCTGAAAGTCTATTACCGTTCAAACAACGAATATTTGACGGTCACCGCGAATATGTCCATGTCAAATGACAATCTCTGGATTGGATCATGGGATTCATCCAATGCCGACACTGGAATCGTTCATTGGTATATAAACTCTGGCGGTGCCAAAGGAATCGCAGAGGAAGGCGAATTTCGAGTGATAGGAAATCATGCCTCTGAAAGTTCTAACCCAATTTAAGGAATCGACATGCTGAAAGAATGGCTTGAGAAGTACCACACGAAACTGATTCTCGACAACGAAACTTTCGTGAGACAGTCGATAAACAATATCATTGAAGCCGATGATACCATCATGACTTCTATGATCGATTACAAAGATTTGGGTGATCGCATCAATGTTCATATTGCATGGAAATTGATTAACGATCCAGAACACATTCACACTTACAACATCGAAGCGATCAAAGCAGTCTAATGGCCGGTCCAAACCCAATTTTCGATCTATACAACAACACGGAAGAACAATTCCTGTTGGATGGCATCATGCAAGAAGCAATCGAAATTCATGGGATTGGTTGTTATTACTTGCCTCGCAGAACCAACCACATTGATGAAATCTTTACGGAAGACCCGCAACACTTCTACAACAAATACTATCTGACGACATTCTACATCAAGAATGTGGAAGGGTTTGAAGGCCAAGGCAACTTCATGTCGAAGTTTGGTTTGGAAATCCGAGACCAGATCACTATGACTGCATCCGATACGATCTTTCAGCAAGACGTCGGTATGGCAGAAGAAATCACCCGACCGAATGAAGGCGATTTGATCTATTTCCCTCTGAATAAGAAGGTTTTCAAAATCAGTTACGTCGAGAAATTCAATGTCTTCTTTGCCCTCGGCAGCACACCAAGCTTCGATTTAACCTGTCAACTCTATGAATATTCCGGCGAGAAGTTCGATACCGGCATTCCAGACATTGATTCTATCCAAACCCTACTCTCGGAGAATTTGAGAGATTGGGCGATCATGTCGGAAGATGGCAAGCAATTCATGACGGAAGACGGCAACTATCTTGTCCTTGAGCAGTATCAAGAGGACAAGATAGACGCCTTCGATCAGGGAGACAAAATTCAAACGGAAGCCGAAAAGGTTGTCAACTTTGATCAGAATGATCCATTCGCAGATGGGTTATACTGAGCGGTACGGCGGATCGAAGTCCACTTTCTGAAACTCGATATTGTTTTCAGTAATCGCTTGTTCGAGATACGTCTTCATTTCTTCCGTACTCAATGAATGATCCAAACCATAACCATCCATAAATGCATCGTGCAGATAAGGATTATTGATCAACCAATCCTTGGCTGTTTCCTTCGAAGAGAACACACATTGACGAACTTCATCTTCATCGCCACCAAGGTAATAATCACTTAGAATTTTGTACACAATCATTTGAAAGCCTCAATTGGTTGTGGATCGAAGTCTACCTTTGTGATGATAATCGTTTCATTGTTTAGGCATTCTTCGAGAATTTTCTTCATTATTTCTAGAGTCACTTCCTCATCTTCATCCATGAAGTTCTCGTAAAAATCACCTTTCAAATGAGGGTTGCCCAACAACCATTCCTTGGCTTTTTCCTTTGAAGAGAACACACATTGACGATCGTCTTCTTCACATTCGCCAATGTTGAAATCACTTAGAACCGTGTACAGAATCATTGCGCGCCTTCTCAATTTCTCTCTGAATGTACTGCATAGTCAACGTATGATGCGAGACAGTTCTCATCAGATACGCCTTGTGTTTTTCGTATACTTTCATAATTTCCTCATGCAAGTAATAAGATAAAAATCAAGATAAAGCCGAATGAAATGAAGCCGGATGCAGCACCATAGGCCATTCCAATTCCTATAGACAAGGAAATGATAATCAACCATATAAGGCAACCGGCACCGTCGTCATTCTGTCTTCGCGACATTTTCATCCTCGTATGGAAAATAATCGACCGGCACCCTACGTCGAACTCTGCCAACTACCTTGATAATCAACAATTCATTCGCGTCTTCTGCACAGATCAGATTCGCACCGTGATCGATAGCATCTGCCACACTGGCACACCATGTCCGATTTTGTTTCGCACCGATCACAGCGTATTTGTTTGTTCCGTTGAATTTCGAAGTCATTGAATTGTTCTTTCTTTTTTTGATTGCTCGAAAGCCTCGGTCATTGCGACGGCTTCATCGAGTAATTTGTGAAGGCGTTCGATACCGGGTTTGCCGTGGCTCGTATGCACCTGAGCCATTCCAGCGCCAGCCATGGAATAACCAACTCTGGCGGGATCGTAACCTTCAGCAATTTTCTCTTGCAGAAACTGATTTACCTCAACCGCAAGTTTCGCGCTTTGCTTTTTGTAATCTTCATCAATCATTCTATGATACTCGCATGTGGACCAAAACTCTGACAGTCAATATACTTGGTCCATTCGAAATCGAAAAGACAATTCGACGGTGAATCAGAAAACATCTGAGCCATAATCGAATCTTTGATTCCTGCTAATCCACAACCGATTCTTGTCACGAAAAAAATCTTGTCGGAATTCTCTTGAGCGACATGTTTGAATTCGTTGACATATGATTTTATATTCGGCAGTGGCAGGGTCTTGATATGTTGATTTTTCGTGGGGATCGCGAAGCTACGGCCAGCAAAACCCCAACCCTGTCCCCACTTCGCACCGAATCTTCGGTAAGCAAAAGAGGCGGCACCCTTTCCATGAATGCCAGCCTCATTGCTGCCGAAAACAAAGAATCCGTTGTTAGGAAGCTTAATGGACGTGTTCACGTTCTTTCATTTTCTTGACTTGATCATCCATCAAGCTTGTAATCATGTTATGGAGATATTCGCGATGCTTGTTGGCTTTCGCACTGGCATAATCGTAAAGACCAACCATATTTGTTTCATCGTTCTTGTCGATTTCCCCTTCAAGAATGAGGGCAAGTGTTTCTGCTCGAATACCCCAAACCAACATATCGATGGTTTCTCGCAAAACATCATTCTTGGTTTCTAATGGCACCGGATCACTGGTCTTGAGAAATAAGCCAGTAACGGCAGCATACGCACCAGTTTTCATTCGTTCGGTGGTCGAAGCCTCTTTCACTTTCTCACTAAACTCTTCAACTTTTTTAATGAGTTTTTCTTTTGCTTCATTTGATAGTTTGCCATCTAAGCACAATCTATCAAGCAATTCCTTGGCCGCGTCGTCCATCTATCTCTCCAAAAAAATTCGGGCACTGCCTTTATGACAGTGCCCGAATTTATCACTTGAAAAGAGATTGTGTACTACAATCTCTTATGCAGAGACCCGACCGGAGCGATTGATTCGCGACAGAATTTCGTCGGTGTTATCCTTCGCATTCTGAGCAGCACCGCCAGCGCCGACCGCCGACTTGTTCACCTTGTCGAGATTGATCAGAATCTCGCGCTTGTCCTGCCGTTGAGTCTGTGCAATCGAACTGAGAGCGTTCTGGAGCGATTCGACCGAATCACCGTTGCCTAGCGACACATCAGACATCAGCATCAACCAAGAGTCATAGAATTTCTCGGCATTGCTCTTTTCTTCGACCGGACCATTGAGGTAACGGAGGTGTTCATCCATTCCCTTGTTCGCGACATCCAGATCATCCACTTCCAGCGACTTGCGACCCTCGGAAGCCATGCCCAACTTGGCACGTTCCACGATTTCGCGAATGATCGCCGGAATCTTGCCAGACAAACCATCACCAAGCTTGGTAAGGTCAGCACCCTTCGGCAGCAAATCTTGCGCGTAATGGTTGACAATCCGAATGGAAGTCTCGGCATCCGGCGCTTCGATAGTGATCAGAGCGTCGAACCGACCGGGGCGAAGCAATGCACGGTCGATTTTCTCGATGAAGTTGGTCGTCAGGACTGTAATGATTTCCGAGTCCTTCGTGATCAGGCCATCGAGCATGTTGACCAGATCATTGACGCTTTCTTGCTCACGATCCGCAGCACGGTCGATATCTTCCGCGAAAATCACACATGGCTGGTAATTCTTCGCGAATTCGATAGCGGCGCGAAGACCCTGCGAACGGTTGAGCATGATGAAAGTCCAACCGTTGTCCGTTGCCACCTTGGCGGTAACGCGAGCGGTCAGAGTCTTGCCAGTACCGTACTTGCCCGACAACAGAACACCGCGCTTGAGCGGAATCTGGTTGGCGCGGCAAACAGAGGTATGTTTCAGCGGCGCGAGCAGATTGATACGAATCGACTTCGTCGTCGTTTCGGTATGAATCATGTCAGTTTCTTTGACATTCTTCAGGTCGATGAATGTCGGCTGGACGCTCAGTTCCAGATCGCCGTCTTCGTCGACATTGAAGTGAATCGCCTTGCCCTTGTAGATCGAATCCGTCCGCATGATATGCTCGGCAAGCAACCGAATCTCGATCAGTGCTTGCTTTTCCACCGGACGAACAGTGCCGCCGATGTAAGCGCCATGAGGATGAATGCCGACATTGACCGGCTTGCGAATGCCGGGAAGTGACATCTGACCGGTTGCGACCTGAAGAGTCTCGCCGTTCGGACCCAGAGTCACCGACAGCAGTTGCGGCTTGATTTCGCCAAAGAAAGTCTGGATCGACTGAGCCAGAACGACACCATACTTTTGCTGCATGGCGCGGGTGAGTGCGGTAATGGCATCCCACGGCGCACCATGGACCATTTCCACCACATCATATTCTTGGTTCTCGGCCTTTTCGGCACGTTCGAAGAACGAAATCGCTTCGCGGTTGGTCATCTTGTTCGGGACCAACGGCAGAATCACTTTCTCGCCAACATGTTCGATCTTGACGTCGATGGACGCCCAGCGATCCTTCTTCACATCAATTTTGGTAGCTTCGGTAGCCATGCTGTTTTCAACTTTCGTTTGATGGTGATGATAGAGTAGTTCGTATCAACGCGACGGACATTCGCGTGAAAAAGTTCCTGCGTCAACCCCTCCTAGTTTGATTTTGTCACTAAGTTACGAAAATCTTCTGGATACAGATTGAGAGGATTTTTGAACAACAACAAAGCATAACGATGCTGATTGTAAGTAACCTCTTTCATTCCGTCGAAAATTATTTGTGCTTCGCTCAACCACTTGAATCTGTCTTCGTGAGAAAGCGATTCGTAATGATCTTCGTGAGTGATCAGAGATCGAATCTCCAAATAACCAACGCGCTGTTTGTACGTCTTGTTGATGCAAAGTAAATCCCACAAGAAATAGAGCGCGATAACAATACACAGACCAATGATTAGGTTGTCGATCATTTTGGTTTCCTTTAGAAGTTGATATATTCGCCGTCTTCGTTTCGGCGGCGACCACTTTTAGGGTGACGGTGCCAACCTTCCGGCTCGCCTTCACCATTCCATGCATCCAAAGCCTTCAAGGCATCTTCGTATGAATGGTAACACCACCGATCATCATATGAAAAACGATCACCAATTTTTCCGATGACAATCGCATGAGTGAAGAGTAAAGGCATGATCGCGGCATATCGATCATTTGGCATGAGCCTAAAATCACGATAGCCGCAATCAGCTATGATGTAATTGATAAAATCAATTATCTTCGGATCAATGTCGGGTTTGTTCTGCATTGGGTTCGATCAGGGTTGCCATGCGACCAGTAAAGGTGCCCATTTCGTGAGTCATTTCATCCAGAGTGCCGTTGCCTTCCGCGTCTCGGCGGATCATGAAACGACCGTGGATTTTTTCATTGGTCGAATCTACAACAAAGAAAGTGATCGCTTCCTCGCGCTGCGGATGATCCTCCAAAGAAGGATATTCGTCGTATGGATTTGGGCCATCCTTTTTACTGGCAACGATCCATGTCTCGGAAATCATACCGTAACGAAACACACCCTCTTCCTTGAATCGTTCTTTCAGCATTGCCACGATCATTCGTTTTTCGGTTTCGTTTGCCCATGGCGTGACGTAAACGGTCATGCCTTTCTCATTCTCCGCAATCCATGTCGGAAGGATTTCACCATTCCAACCCGTTTTTGCGTACTCGGCTACATCATTGAAAAATTCGCGAAGTGATTTCACAAGGCATCTCCCAAATAAAAAAGGCTGGCGGAATGATCCGCCAGCCAACCTACTGCCATCACAAGCAATGTCAACCGGGCATATAAAGCATATACTCAGATTGTTTCTTGTCGCTACCAGACCGTTCTACAGTGCGGCTGTACAGGCTGGCGTACTTTTCAGTATGGCCCATTTGTCCGATGTAGTAGCGCATGGTATTGTCCACCACGTCCAAAGCCTTGCAAATGTCGGATCGCAACATCCACTTGTTAGTGATCAGGGCGGCAATTTCGGGGAAACGCTTCGCACCGGAAATCTTCCGGGTGCTGTGCTTGGTGTTGGGCTTGGCGACCAAACGACCACCGACCGTCGTCGGGTGCGGGATACCGCAGACCGTTTCGGTTTCAGGCTTGGCAACAACCTGTTCGGGCTGTTCCTTCGCCTCGGCCTTCTTGGTGGCCTTCGGCTTCTTGGCGGTAGCGACCGGCTTGGCCTTCACAGGCTTGGTCTCGGCCTTGATAGCGGCCTTTACAGGCTTGTCGGGAACAATGATCGGAGCGCCGGAAGTGGGGGGTGAAATCAGATCAGGACGAATAGCAATCGCTGCCTTTTCGGCTTCACGTTGCGCCTTCAGCTTGGCTGCGGCTTCGTTTCGTTCCTTTTGGGGGATTTTCAGGAAGGCTGGGATGCCATCATCAAAGGCTTCTTCTTGGCTGTCAGACATAATGGAAAGTTTCTCCCTTGGGTTGCCGTAAGCATAGGTGTATCACACTGATTCGCTTTTGTCAAGAAAGGATTTTTGATAAAAGTAGGAACCGGGGAATTTTCAGCATAAATACATCATGCTGAAAATAGAAGCTTTTTATTTCTCAATCACCCGGAAAATGGTGGCGACCTTCGGAACCATTTTCAATGAGATTGTGGTGCCCCGGTTCAATACGGAAGGCAACGTGACACAGGTTATGAAGGTGCCACTTAGCTATGCTCCGAAAGAACGAGTGTTAGCTCGCCTCAAAGGCGATGAGAATATCGATCATAAAGCGGCCACCACACTCCCACGCATTTCTTTCGAACTCATGTCAATTGAATACGACGCGAGTCGCAAGTTAAATCCGATTCAGATTCAACGACCTGTTGCAAACGAGGACGGCAGCTACAAACGACAGTTTGTCCCTGTCCCCTACAACTATCATTTCTCTTTATGGATTTACGCGAAGAACGTCGAAGATGGCTTGACTATCCTTGAGCAGATTTTGCCATTCTTTACCCCTGAGTTTCCCACCAAACTGAATCTAATACCTGAAATGAATGTTTCGATAAACGTTCCGATCATCCTCAACGGCGTACAATCAGAAGACACTTATGAGGGAGATTTCAAGGACGAAAATCGAAAGATCATTTGGACGTTGGACTTCACCATGAAGGGATATCTATATGGTCCAATTCGGACAGACGCAATAATTAAATTCGCCAACGTGAATTTTTATGCGCCCGCTGTGGATAACCTTGTGGATGCGGTTGGGAACTCGGCACCAGTTGATCGGGTGACTTCGCAACCCGGTTTGACCGCCAACGGGGAACCCACGTCGAATATTGCCTTGACAATCCCGTATCAGGAAATCGAAGCAAACGACGACTATGGGTTTATCAATATCGTTTATGGCGATCTTGAAGACAACTCATAGAACGATAAATTGAGTACAACCCCAGCGGTCTAATGCTTGGTTCAAATGACCTAAATGCAAACCGGCGTCTGGATCGATCCAGATCAAATTGTCATCGGCGGTGAAACGAGCATCATCAAAAGCGATCCAATCATCCACTTCTGAATGTTGCTGCAACCATACTCTCACCGCGACATCACGCGGAATCTGCGGATATTTCGTTTTCGTATCTGCATGAAGATATTCCGGCCTCAACCCGGCAGATACCAACACCTTGTCGATATCAGGAACGTCATCCAGAGTCGTGTTGTGTGTCGTGTTGAACACGATCTTTGCGCCGGATCGTTGACAAAGTTTGTTCAACATAGCAACTGGAATTGGCGAAATGATAACGCGGTTGACCGATGCATAAGGATCGAGCAACAAGCTACTAAACGGTATGACCGGGCCGTCAATATCGAGAAAAACAATTCTATTCATCTTCGTCATCTCCAAAGAACAATGCAAAACATTTTGGACAGATCGGTTCGCAATCTTCCAGATCGTATTCCATGCCCCACTTGTCTTGCATTTCTATTTCTTCGTCAATTTCATCCTTTGCGGTATGCACATTGAATGTAGTGACGCAGATTGCACATTTGAAACTCGACATTAACAAATCCTATCAAACACTTAGTTGATAGGTTAGATAGTGCAAAATGTCGGGAGGAAAAGTCCAGAAAAAAATAACCGGCTCGTAAGCCGGTTATGATTTCCTATTCTTCTTCGATTTCTGGCATCCAGAGTTTTTCAACCCGGTTGAACCAAGTTGTCGGTTCCCAAAAATTGAAATCTTCGAACACACCGTTCATTTCGATTTCTTCGACGATTTCTTCGTCTTCCTTTTGGAAACCTTTCGACCGCCAAGACGGAGAAGGCTTCTTACTCATATCATTGAAGGAAGATTTTTCGGTGCGATTCTTTCCATCCAGTTTCGGGCCGACCGGATCAGCAAAGGCAAAGGCGCGGGCATTGAGTTTGACCTTGCTGCCCTTTTCCAGAGTGCCATCCTTCAAACCAGCTTCAAGATGTTTGCCAGCCTCTTGACGCGAATCGAAAGATTTGACGTCCTTGCCGGTATGATCGGATACTGCATAAGCATCTTTTGCACGGCGGGCAGTTCCACGACGCAAAGCTGAATGATAATCGCCAACCATATTTGGTTGGAAATGACCAACACTCATATGCTCGCCCTTCTTCAGCCAGCTTCCATCGCGAGTGCCGATGAGATGGGCTTCTGGGCTGTTGTGAGCCTTGTGTAGAATGGAATCCTGTCCATACTTCTCACCATGCTTGGTAAGAAATCCTTTCAGAGCCCCATTGTCGTTGCCCTTCTTACCGATGACCATGTAAGAGTGTTCCTCTTCATGCTTCTCATTCGGCTCACCCTTATTTTCGATGTACTTGCCGCGAATATGCACAAATCCAAAACCATGATTCTTGATATGCCCGACCAGATCAGCATTGCGGCGCTTGTTTTCATCGGCGTTGTTGGCGCTACGATGAGCCGTGATAATGCCAATGTTACGATCTTGCACATGCTGCTGAATTCGCGCCAGCGACTTGTTTGCTGCCTCGCCTAACATTTCAAAAGCCTCTCTTAACAGCACAAAACAACCCTCCATATACGCCGCTTTTATCAAAAAAGCAAGACTCTAGATTTCATGAGTATTTAGGCCGAAAATCACGGTCAGTTCCAAGGGGCCGTCGCTGGTATTGATACGGATTTTTGTTCTGTCTGAATCCTGTTTGGCAATGATAATCGGCCATTCGACAAATTGACCGCCTTTGATAAACCAAGCAATCAAAGTGCCACCATCTTGCAATCGTTTATCCACGACCGCTTCACGAAATGCACAATCGAAATGAAAAATTTCGAACTCATCAATTGGCGCAATTCTTATTTTATAAACTAAATCAGTTGGTGGTGTTGCTGGTTGTGGTGTAGGCGGTGGTCGCGCTGCTCTCTTTGCATTCTCGTCTTTTTGCTTTTGTCTTTCTTCAACGACCTTCAATGCTCTTTCATACACATCACCTAGAACGGTAAATTCCATCGGAGGTGGTTTTCGTCCAGTGTCAGGATGACATTCAAAACACATCTTGCGATATGCTCGTTTCACTTCTGATATTGTCGGATCAGTCCCTAATCCTAACAATTTCAAAGGATTATCTTGCAACAACATACTGTTCCACTTCAAAATTTATGTCTGAGATATATAGATGATGGATGAAAACGAAAAGAAACCCGATCCGTTATCAGAGATTTTCAATCTTCCCAGCATCGAACGCGAGAAGAATGTTATCACAGTCAATTCAACAATCGAAGATGATTTTGAATTTGCCAGAAAAAATCTGATTGATATCATTCAATCCGGCAAAGACTCTCTCATGAATCTTTCTGATATCGCAGATCAATCACAACATCCTCGCGCATTCGAAACACTTTCTCTTTTGATGAATACCGTTATCGATGCTCAAGAGAAATTGTTGAAACTCAGAAAAACAAAACACGAATTAACGGGAGAAGGTCAAGCTGGTCCGCAAACAATCAATAATACATTGGTGATTTCATCAGCAGAAATGCTTGAAAGAATCCAAGCGGCCAGAGATTTGAAAAAGAACGATGGCAGTAACTAAAGGCTTCAAAGGAAATTTATTACTTCGCAAGGCAGGAACACCACCTGAAGGCGGATACTCCAGAGAACAAATCGATGAAATAATCAAATGTTCGGTCGATCATTTGTATTTCATGGAGAAGTACGTTTACATTAAACACGTTGATCATGCCAAGAAAATCTTGTTTAAGCCTCGCGGTTATCAACGGAGAATGATCAACTCAATCATCGAGAATAGAAATACGATTTCTCGATGGCCTCGGCAGTGTGGCAAAGCACTTCCATTAGACACAGAAATACCAACTCCTGATGGTTGGAAGACCATGGCTGATATTAACGTCGGTGATATGGTTTTTGATGAAAATGGAAAGCCGACTAAGGTTACTATCACATCAGAAATTTTCAAAAATCGAAATTGTTACGAAATCGTCTTCGACGATGGGTCTAAGGTGAAGGCTGATAGTGAACATCTATGGTCTGTCAGACGCGCAAACAACAAAAAAAGAAGACTCGGAGACTCCAAACAACACGTCATGACAACCCAACAACTGATTGATAGTGGTGTTGTTCATGTGGATTCAAGAGGCAAAACAATTTCGAAATGGGTAATAGAAACAACAAAACCAGTCCAATACAACAAACAACCAATACTGATTGAACCATATACTTTGGGAGTTTGGTTGGGTGATGGCAGTTCTGCCGATGGAAGATTGACTTGTTCTTTCGAAGATTTAGCACATTATAAACAAACCATTCCATATAAGCTGTCTGAAAATCACACCAAAGTTGGTGTGTACACCGGCACGATGTACAATTTATCCCCCAAACTCAGAGAATATGGTCTGTTAAACAATAAACGTATTCCGAGAGAATATTTGCAAAATGATATCGAAACTAGAATTGCTTTGTTACAAGGATTAATGGATACGGATGGTTATTCTAATGAAAAACGAAACGAAATAACTCTCACGTTAAATCATAATCCTTGTTTGATTGATGATGTGCAAGAACTTTTGTGTTCTCTTGGTCTGAAAGTTCATCGTGATTATATCGAAAAAACAAATGCTATCAGATTATCTTTTCAATGCTCGAAAGAACAATTCGAATTGTATCGAATGCCAAGAAAATTGGCAAAACAGAAAGAAAGATTACTCAGGCCAACATATAGCACTCGACGTTTTATCCGTAAAATTGAAAAAATTGAAAGCGTTCCCACTAAATGTATTGGTGTAGATAGTCCAACACATTTATTTCTTTGTACAAGAAATTTTATACCAACACACAATACAACGGTTGTTTCCGCGATCATTCTTCACTTCGTTTTGTTTTCATCCAACTATTCAATCTTGGTCGCAGCGCATAAAGGCGATAAGGCCAGAGATATTATCTCGGCTATTCAAGACATGTATTGTGAATTGCCTGATTGGCTGCAACAGGGAATCATTGAATGGAATAAAGGTTCTTTCCGTTTGGAAAATGGTTCAAGAGTCAGAGCATCCACGACTTCTGCGTCATCGGCTCGTGGTGACGTCTACAACCTCGTTTATCTGGACGAGTTTGCATTCGTTCCGACACACGTTGCGGAAGAATTCGTGAAATCGGTTATCCCAACCGTTTCTTCCGGTAAAGATACCAAGATCATCATCACCTCAACTCCAAAGGGTTTGAATCTGTTCTATAACATTTGGATGGATGCGGTTGAAAATAAGGTTGCGCCGCCAGAGAATTTCGTTCCGATTGCCGTCGAATGGAATGAGGTGCCGGGACGTGATGAAGCCTTCCGAGATAAAATCATAAAACAATACGGACAAGAGTTCTGGGATCAGGAATTTGCTTGCGCCTTCCTTGGATCGTCCAAGACTCTTATCGCTGCGCAAAAATTGATGGTTCTTCGCAGCGAAATTCCGTTACAAACAACGGATACTTCTCGCATTTACAAAATGCCGGAAGCCGGTCATTCCTATGCGATCACGGTTGACGTGGCGGAAGGTTTAGGTGGCGACTCCACCGTCATTCTCGTTACAGACATCACGACTACGCCTTTAGAAATTGTGTATGTGTACGAAAACAAATACATTGATCCGATGGCTTTGCCGGGAGTTATTCATTCGGTTGCCAGAAGTTACAATGAAGGCTTGGTTCTGGTTGAAAGCAATTTCGGTCAGATGGTCGCTGACATGCTTTGGTACGAACTGGAATATGAAAACATTGTCATGACCGCTAGAAATCCTAAAGCCATGGGCGGTCAGAAGATCACAAGCGGAATGAAGACTCGTCCCGGTCTTCAAATGAATGTCTTGAGTAAGAGAATTGGTTGTTCGAATCTCAAGAGCATTGTCGAGAATGATCAGTTAATCATTCGAGATGACCAAGCCATTAAACAATTGAAGAGATTCGCTGTCAAGGGTAAATCGTATGCAGCGGAAGAAGGTCACGACGATATCGTCATGGCAATGGTTATGCTCGCTTGGATGGTCGATCAGGGATACATCAAAAATTCAACTGATGTAAATCTGCGAACGGTCATTGCAGATTTGAATCGTGATCGCATTGACAAGGATACTCTGCCATTCGGTTTCAATACAAACGATCCGATTGTAGATGCTCCGGTCGCCGTTAACCGAAACAATGATGCATGGATATTCGCTGAGAAGCAGGATGAAGAACCACAAAATAGTTGGTACTTCCCATAAGAAAAACCTCGCTTCTGGATTTGAAACGAGGTTTCCTAGTGTAAGCCTTGCGATTTTTGAATCGCCGCTGTCTTCGATGTGGATCAGGACACCATCGCGTCTTTGATCGTTCCAACTCAATCGTAATTTTCTTTTTCATAAGACCCTCTCTAATACGATTACAACCATTTTTGTATAACCATGATATGCTTGTATCGGAGTGATTGAATGAATCTTTTTGTCGGAAGGAATTGATTCGATAAAAGATTCGATTTCATTTTCAAAGAAATCAAAATCCACATCTAAAATTTTAGTTTCATACTTGCTCGACATATTTCAATCTCCAAAAAGAAGAAACGCCAGTCTGTTAAACTGGCGTTCTGTTGTTACCTTTGAGGTTTGTGATAGCTCACAGGGGCCTTGGACCGCCATGTTCCATCTTCGCATTTAACCGCTGTTCTGCGGGCCTCAATCTTTTGCGCCTTGGTGCGATACGGCTTCTTGTTAGTCATATCGCGTGTTTGTTCTTTCTTCATGTCGTCTCCGACATGGAACGTAGAAAATCGATGGATTTCCTTTGTTAGACGTCCATGTGCTGAATTTCACAGCACGGCGGAGAACGAGAACTAATCATTAAACCTCCAAAGAAAACAGGAAAACTGGAACCCGGATAGCTTTCGCTTAAATCCTACAATCCCATATGATGGATCACAATCACTCGTTACTCGATCATACCACTAGTTTATTCTAGTGAGTTTCCGAACTGGCGTCTGCTAGAGACTCCATGCAATTTGTATTACAACATCTACTTATCGTCAACCCTTTTCTTTACCAATCACCTTTCCGCCATCGCAAGACATTCTTGGATGCACACTCATTGCAGAATACCACGTCCCAACCGGCTTTCACCTTCAAGAATTGATCTTCCGGCTTGTCTTTCTGGCATTGAGTACAGAACTTTGTTGTTTTCACGACAGCAACCTTTCCATGAGCCTTTGACTCTTGGCCTCGTATTTCGGTGAGTTGATAGTGACCGGAGGAAAATCAGCGGAAGACAACTTCCTGCCAATTCTCTGTTCAAGATGTTCGACGCATAGCATTCCTTGTTTGGACCCGACCGCTGGCAACCAGACAGAATCATGAACAAAATAATGCTCTTTGATCTTACCGGTATCAACACCACAATCCAGACAAAGAAATTTTCTGCGCGACATGGCGATTATGTTTTGAATTTGGAGGACTCGGAGTGAATCGAACACTCGTCATGAGGTTAAAAAGCTCAGGTTCTACCATTGAACTACGAGTCCATAAATTGCAACTTACTACCACAAGACCTACTACAGCAAGGTGTTTTTCCTCGTTTAATCTTAAAATCCACCCGATGAGCCGGTTTTACAAAATGTTTTTTGCATACAGGACAAACCAAAGTTCTAAAATTAGCAGGATGTTTCTGTTCTTTGAGATTGTCTCTAAAGGAAATGATTCGAATATTGCCAATTTCATAATGACCAACATCACCTATACGAGAAACAGTAGGTGATTGATCGGGAAAGTCTTTGATAAATTTTGTGTATCGTGGGAGAGCCCATTCTTTCCATTCATCAAAAGTCATTCTTAATTCGACATTTTGATATGCTGGATTTTTTCCATTTTTGTTTTCGCATCTAGCTTGCATGTTTGCATATGCAGCTTTGACACGATAGATAGGTGTTCTATGAATTGGCGGGCTTTTGAATTTAGACATGCTTCATCAAAACATGATTGAGCATGTCTTACAAAGACAATCGTGGTGGTCCCACTAGGACTCGAACCTAGAACAAACAACGGTTATATGCCGCCCGCTCTACCAATTGAGCTATGAGACCTTTAGAACCTGAGACACATATACGTGATAAATCCGAAAACACAAACAACTAAAACAAAACTAATGGTCTTGTGCGTCGTTTCCATCGGTTGCCTCTTGGGCTATTTCAGGATACTTCTCCCCGCAGAACGGACAGTACGTAGCAAATAATTTGGGCGGTTTACCACGTTTCTTTTCGTCCACTTTGATTGTTTCGATGAATGGACGTTGCGGACCAAACCACGGCAGCATGACTTTGGCATTTCTGCTCAACATGCTTTTATCTACTCTTGTGATGCAATCACACATCACACCATTCCCTTCTCACCAAGATCGAAAACATGCCAAACGAAACCGTCGCCTTCGAAAACGGTCCCGATAAACTCGCCTTCGACGTTGTCCCATCCAGTGCCATAGATCATAAATTCATGCTTGCACATTTCTTCATCGGTATCGACAAGAGCCCATATACAAAAATGGCCTTGCTGCATACCAGCAGAAAGAATCTTGGCACCTCTCGGCATTTCGATTTCGAATCCGTAAGCCGGTCCGATACGATATTTGTAGATCGTTTTCATGGTCTCAGTCTCGTTTGAAATTCGACAATCTCGGTGATGTAGTCCGCGCCAGCCGATAGCTTGTCAGCTACTTCCTGTAATTGTTCACGACCCTTTATCAAGTGTCGAATGTAATCTGGCGGCGTATAGATCAGCTTGCCAGTTTCGTCTTCGATCCAAAGTCGTTTGTTTTTCTTTATGACACGAAACTGCATGATTTTGAAGTGTGGTGCGGGCAACCGGAATCGAACCGGTACAGATTTCTCCAACGGATTTTAAGTCCGTCGCGTCTACCAATTCCGCCATGCCCACGATTTTGTTTTGACAAGCAATGTTGCAATGCGGTAAAACATTTTCAGAAAGAGAGGTTATACATGACTTTCATCAACATACCAAACTTCCTGCCGGTTCGCTCTGAGGATTCCTACTCGAATGCGTACATTCGTTTCGTGTTCAAGGGAGCAGAGAAACACGCTCAGGAATTCAGAGAGAAGATTTCGGCGGTGAAGAAGACAGTATCACCGCCAAGAAATCATCACTAGGCTAAAGCCGCGTCCCAATTGGCTCGCCCCGTTGTGAGATACGACCGCAAGGCGGTTGCAGCTTGCGACG